>Ga0157377_10000016_pt1 | contig 190613 bp, 172 predicted proteins | sample M55metaG_FD_121116 | JGI IMG/M metagenome (GOLD analysis project Ga0157377, IMG submission 121116) | Miscanthus rhizosphere microbial communities from Kellogg Biological Station, Michigan, USA - M5-5 metaG | ecosystem: Host-associated > Plants > Roots > Rhizosphere > Soil | place: USA... | reverse complement strand
GTGGGTGACATCCCGGTGACCGCCGCATGAAGCTCGCGATCATCACCGACGCGTGGCTGCCGCAGGTCAACGGCGTGGTGACCACGCTGCTCGAACTCCAGGACGGGCTGTGGCAACGCGGCCACGAGGTGGTCGTCGTCGAGCCCTCGGCCTTCAGGCGCTTCGCCTGCCCGGGCTACCGCGAGATCGAACTCGCATGGCGGCCGGGCCGGCAGGTCGCGCAGATGCTGGATGCGGCACGGCCCGATGCCATCCACATCGCCACCGAAGGGCCGCTGGGCAGCGCGGCGCGGGCTTATTGCCTCAAGCATGGCCTGGCCTTCACCACGGCCTTCCACACGCGCTTTCCTGACATCCTCAGCAAGGCGCTGCATGTGCCGCCGAGCTGGGGCTACGCCTGGTTCCGCCGCTTCCATGCGCCTTCGTCGGGCGTGATGGTGCCCACCGAAGGCATGCTCGGCATTCTCAAGTCGTATGGCTTTCGGAACCTGCGCCAGTGGTCGCACGGCGTGGACCTGTCGCTGTTCCAGCCGGTCGAAGGCGCGGACCTGGGCCTGCCGCGGCCGGTGTTTCTCTACGTGGGCCGGGTGTCCTACGAGAAGAACCTCGAGGCCTTCCTGAAGCTCGACCTGCCTGGCACCAAGCTGGTCTATGGTGTCGGCCCGCTGCTCGAACGCCTGCAGCGCGAGCATCCGCAGGTGCAGTGGCGCGGCGTCGTGCCGCGCAGCGAACTGGTCAAGGTCTACGGTGCCGCCGATGCCTTCGTCTTCCCGAGCCACAGCGAGACCTTCGGCCTCGTCATGCTCGAAGCCATGGCCTGCGGACTGCCGGTCGCTGCCTTTCCGGTGCCGGGGCCGCTGGACGTCATCGGCTCGTCCGACGGCGGCGTGCTGCATGAAGACCTGCGCCATGCCGCGCTCGAGGCGCTGAAGATCCCGCGGGAACGGGCCCGCGCCCGGGCGCTGGAGTTCGACTGGAAGCCGGTGTGCGACCAGTTCATCGGCTTTCTCGTGCCAGCTCGGCCGGGCACGGCCATTGCGGTTGTCACGAAACCGTCGCGAATCCTTCATAAACTGAACGCATGAGTCCCGACACTGCCGCGCTGAACGCCTTGCCTGCGTTGCTCAGCCGCGAACGCGCCATCCTCGAGTTCAACCGTCGCGTGCTGGCACAGGCACGGCGCGTGGACGTGCCACTGCTGGAGCGCCTGCGCTACATCTGCATCGTGTCGTCCAACATGGACGAGTTCTTCGAGGTGCGCTTCGCCGACTACATCGAGGCCATGCGCCAGTCGGGCGCCGGCGGCTCCAACCGCGATCTCGAAACCATCGCCGCCGAGGCGCATGCGCTCATCGACGACCAGTACGCAGCCTTCAATGATGAGGTGATGCCGCTCTTGCACCGCGAGGGCATCGTCATCCTCAACCACGCCGATCGCGACGAGCAGCAGCGCAAGTGGGTGGATGAATTCTTCCAGCGCCAGGTGCGGCCGCTGCTCGTGCCGGTGGGGCTCGACCCCTCGCATCCGTTCCCGCAGGTCGCGAACAAGTCGCTCAACTTCATCGCGCGGCTGGCCGGGCTGGACGCTTTCGGCCGCGAGAACACCATCGCGATCGTCAAGGTGCCGCGCGTGCTGCCGCGGGTCATCAAGCTGCCTGATGCGATTGCCCCCGCCGGCAAGCAGGCCTTCGTGCTGCTCACGAGCGTCATCCGCGCGCACCTGGGCGAGCTCTTCCCGGGCCGCGAGGTGGAAGCCTTCTCGCAGTTCCGCGTCACCCGCGATTCCGAGCTCGAGGTCGACGAGGACGACGTGGTCAACCTTCGCCAGGCCTTGCGCTCGGGCCTGACCACGCGGCACTTCGGCCAGGCCATCCGCCTGGAGGTCGTCAACACCTGCCCGCCCGAGCTGTCGGCGTTCCTGCTTGAGCAGTTCGGCCTGCCGCCGGCGGCGCTGTACCGGGTGAACGGGCCGGTCAACCTCGTGCGGCTCAACCAGCTCATCGACCAGGCGGATGCGCCGGCGCTGCGTTTTCCGCCCTTCGAGGGCGCGTGGCCGCAGGGGCGGCTGCCGCGTCAGGAATCGATCTTCGCGCGGCTGCGGCACAACGACGTGCTGCTGCACCATCCTTTCGAGTCCTTCGAGCCGGTGGTGCAGTTCCTGCGCGAGGCCGTCAACGACCCCGACGTGCTCGCCATCAAGCAGACCATCTACCGCACCGGCAGCGAATCGCCGCTGATGGACCTGCTGATCGAGGCCGCGCGCCGCGGCAAGGAAGTGATGGCGGTGGTGGAGTTGAAAGCGCGCTTCGACGAAGAAGCCAACATCAACTGGGCCGAGCGGCTGGAGGCCGTGGGCGCGCAGGTGGTGTACGGCATCGTCGGGCTGAAGACGCATGCCAAGCTGCTGCTCGTCACGCGGCGCGAGGAAGGGCGGCTGCGCCGCTACGCGCACCTGTCCACCGGCAACTACAACCCGAAGACGGCGCGGCTCTATACCGACGTGGGATACCTCACCGCCGACCCCGAGCTCACGTCGGACGCCGATGCCGTGTTCCAGCAGCTCGCGAGCCTCGGAAAGATGAAGCCGCTCAAGCGCCTGCTGCAAGCGCCGTTCACGCTGCACCGGCGCACGATGCAGTACATCGGCATGGTGACCGCCGCCGCGGCCAAGGGCCAGCCGGCGCGCATCGTCGCGAAGATCAACGCGCTCACCGACGCGCCCATCATCGAGGCGCTGATCCGCGCGTCGCAGGCGGGCGCGTCCATCGACCTCATCGTGCGCGGCGCCTGCATGCTGCCGCCGGGCATCGAGGGCGTGAGCGACCGCATCCGCGTGCGCTCCGTGGTGGGGCGCTTCCTCGAGCATTCGCGCATCCTGTACTTCCGCTGGGGCGCGGCGGAGGACGAAGAGGCGCTGCTCCTGTCCAGTGCCGACTGGATGAGCCGCAACATGTTCCGCCGCATCGAGGTGGCCTGGCCGATCCGCGATGCGGCATTGCGCCAGCGCGTCATCGACGAATGCCTCGTCCCGTACCTGCACGACACGCGCGACGCCTGGTCGCTCGCGTCCGACGGCAGCTACTCGCGCGTGGGCACGGAAGGGCCCAGCGCGCAGCAGGCGCTGATGCAGTGGTTCTCTCCGGTCATGGTGGCGGACAGCTGATGGACCTCATCCTCTGGCGCCATGCCGAAGCCCAGGTCGAGCGCGAAGGCCTGGATGACATGGATCGCGCGCTCACCACCAAGGGCGAGCGCCAGGCACAGCGCATGGCCGAATGGCTCAACCAGCGGCTCGCGCATTCGACGCGCATCCTCGTGAGCCCGGCCTTGCGTGCGCAACAGACGGCCAAGGCGCTGGGCAAGAACTTCAAGACGGTGGATGCGCTCGCGCCCGACGCGACCGGCGAGGCCTTGCTCAAGGTCGCGAAGTGGCCCGACGGCAACGAGCCGGTGCTGGTGGTGGGTCACCAGCCCACGCTGGGTTTCGTCGCGGCCTACTTGCTGAGCGAACACCCGCAGCCCTGGGTCATCAAGAAGGGCGCGGTGTGGTGGCTCAAGAGCCGCGACAAGGAAGGCCTGTCGCAGGTGGTGCTGCAGGCGGTGCAGGGGCCGGATTACCTGTAGCTTGCCCTTGCCTGCACGGCCAGGTTCACGCGGCTGCCAGCATCGCCAGGACGGCGCGCTTCTCGCCGAAGTTCTTGCCGAATTGAACCAACGCGTCGACTTGTTCATCGGTGGCGACGGTGTTCAACAAGTTGCTTGCCATGTTCCGCGCCCGGGATGTGTTGCCCGACACGAAGTCCTGCGGACCGGCAAATCTGGCAATGACGGACATCATCGCCTGCGTTGGTTCCTGTGTGCGCCTCGCGATCATGTAGTGGGCTTTTTCGAGGTAGGTCAGGTCGCGATGGAGAATGAACTCCCTCAGGGGCAGAGTCTCGGAAATGCGCATGGCCTCTTCGGCCTGATCCGCCGTACCGCGCAGCGCGGAGATTCCCGCGTTCGCCAGGTCCTCGGGCAAGCCGCGTGAACGTGCTGCCTCGGCCTGGGCCATGAGAGCATTCTTGGCGGCGATGAAGTCCGGGTTGTCGGGGCCGTCCTCCGTCCCGGTGGAATTGTCATAGACGGTGCTGCCGGAGACGTTCGCGTAGTGGACGGAAAAGGTCCACGTGATGACGATATCCCATCCGCCGCCGTCCTCGGGAGGCACCCGCACGCGACGCCTGGTGGTCTTGGTGGCCGCGTGGATCTCGTTGGCCGCGAGGATGGCTGCTTCCATCTGGCCGGCGGCGGCGCGAAGCAACGAAATGGCCTTCTCGATCGGCAGACGGTTGACGGAATCCTTGGCGAATTTCGGATCGGCCTCACGGCTGATCATCAGATGCCGCAGAAGGATCTGAGAGAGCGTGATGACCACGGCTTCAGCCGGATAGTTCTTGCTGGCCACTTCGTTCAGGAGCCAGTTCAGCGCCTGCCGGGACAGGGTCAATGCCTCGTCTTGCAAGTCGGTGTTCGCGGTGCGGCGGGCGGTGGCCAGATCCTGCTCGGCGGTGTCCATGTCAGTCAGCGACATGTTCATGTCGTCCCGGAAGATCTGGTCGCTGACCTGCGCGATTGCAGCCCGGATGGCATCCGAGGCATCCAACAGATCGCTGCGGGTGATGGCCAGGGTCATCATTTCTTCCTCGAACCGCGTTCGGCTGACCTCGTCGGGATCATTGAAGAACCCGTTCACGATCTGGGCCGCGTTGTAGATGTCGAGGACGGATTCCAGAACCTCTTTGATGGCGCGCAATACAACAAGAATTTCCATGGTGGTCTCCCTGAAGAATGCCGCCGATTCTGGATAGTTCGCAGATCGTCGCATCCACACGCTTGAGGATGCTGGTAGGTTTGCCTCCCGAAGGCTTGCTAGACCCGCATCACCAGCGCGATCGGCCCGCCCTTGTCCCATGCGGCAACTTCCTCTCCCAGCAAGTGCATGGTGCGTGGATTCGCTGCCGCCCAATCGGGGCGCACGGTGATCGTTACGACGCCACCGGCGCTGCTCAGGCGGAAGGCCTGGGCATCGACGTTGGCACGCGCGTGGCATTCGATGATCGCCAGGCGCAGGCACATCACCTGCCAGGCGAAGACCTCCTGTGCCAGCAGCGCCTCGACCTTCCTCAGCCCGCCTCGCTGCGCGAGAACGAGTTCGGCCAGGCGCCGCTGCTGCGACTGCGAGAAGCCGGCGGCGTCGACGTGCGCGAGGATGTACTCGCTGTGGCGGTGGTGGTCATGGTGGGAAATCATCATGCCCACCTCGTGCAGCGCGCAGGCCCACTGCAGCTCGCGGCGGGCGTCGTGCGTGGCGCGCGGCTGCACGCTGTCGTAGAGCGTCTCGGCCACCGACTGCACGCGCGCCGCCTGCTGCGCGTCCACCATGAAGCGGCGTTGCAGCTCGCGCACGGAGGCGTCGCGGATGTCCTGGCCTTCGTGGAGCTGCGAGGCGGCGTCCAGGCGCTCATGCAGGTCGAAGATCACGCCCTGGCGCAAGGCGCCGCGTGCGGGCATGAGCTCGGCGATGCCGAAGTGCGACGACAGCGTGTAGAGGATGGACAGGCCGCCGGCGATCACCGCGCGGCGGTCTTCCTTCAGTCCCGGCAGCGACAGCTTGTCCACCTTGCCGGCCTTCAGGCACTGCTGCATCAGCCAGCGCAGGCCATCGGGCGTGATGCGGCCGTCGGTCACCTTGCTGGCCGCGAGCAGTTGCGACACTGCGCCCACGGTGCCCGATGAACCGAGCGCCTCGCTCCAGTGCGACGGCGCGAAGGGCTCGATGGCTTCCTCCAGCTCGGCGCCCGCGGCGATCTGTGCCGCGCGGAAGGCGGCTTCGGTGAAGCGGCCCTCGCCGAAATACTTCATCGACAGGCTCACGCTGCCCACCTGGAAGGACTCTGCGCGCGAGGGCTTGCGGCCTCGGCCGATGATCATCTCGGTCGATCGGCCGCCGATGTCCACCACCAGCCGCGGCTTGTCGGACGGCTGCAGCCGCGCCACGCCGGCGTAGATGAGCCGCGCTTCCTCGCGGCCGGAGATGACCTCGATCGGCGCGCCGAGCACCGGTTGCGCCTGCGCAAGAAAGGCATCGCGGTTGCGGGCCTCGCGCAGCGTCTGGGTGGCCACCGCGCGCACCTGCCACGGCGTGAAGCCCTGCAGGCGCTGCGAGAACCTGGCGAGGCAGGCGAGCCCGCGCTGCGTGGCCTCGTCGGTGAGGAATCCGTTGGCGTCGAGGCCTGCGCCCAGGCGCACGGTTTCCTTCAGGTAGTCGATGCGGCGGTACTTGCCCTGGTGGATCTGCCCGATCTCGAGGCGAAAGCTGTTGGAGCCCATGTCGATGGCCGCGAGCTGTCCGGGCCAGCGCGGCGCGCTGATGTCGGCGACGCGCGCCGCTTGGGGGTCGGAAATCATGGGCGGCATTGTCTCTCTAGAATGCGCGCTCATCCCGAGAGCCCATGACCCTTCTCTACATCGTTCTCGCCACGTTCGCGGGTGGACTGCTGTCGGTGCTCATCGCCGCGAGCCTCACGCTCAATGTGCTGTCGCGTCTGGTGCGCGACCTGGTCAGCCTGTCGGCCGGCGTGCTGCTGGGCACTGCCTTGCTCAACGTGCTGCCCGAGGCCTTCGAGAGCCACGCCAGTCCGCAGAGCCTGTTCGCCACGCTGCTGGCCGGGCTGCTGTTCTTCTTCCTGCTCGAGAAGGCGGAGCTGTACCGCCACCAGCATCACCACGAGGGAGACGAGCACCATCACCACCACGGCTTCGACAAGGCGCAGGCGGGGCGCGGCGGGTGGTCGGTGCTCATGGGCGACAGCATCCACAACTTCTGTGACGGCATCATCATCGCCGCGGCCTTCCTCACGGACGTGCGGCTGGGTACCGTCACCTCGCTTGCGATCATCGCGCACGAGATTCCGCAGGAGGTGGGCGACTACATCGTGCTGCTCAACGCAGGCCTGTCGCGGCGCAAGGCGCTCATGTACAACGCCGCGTCGGGCCTGGCCGCGGTGGTGGGCGGCATCGTCGGCTACTTCATCGTCGGGCCCTGGCGCGATCTCTTCCCGTACCTGCTGGTGGTGGCGTCCAGCAGCTTCGTGTACGTGGCGGTGGCGGACCTGATTCCGCAGCTGCAGCACCGCCTGTCATGGCGCGACACCGCCGCGCAGCTCGCGTGGCTGGGCGGCGGGTTGGCGGTGGTGGTGCTCGCGACGAGCTCGCTGCACCACCACTGAAGCCGCAGGGGGCTCAGCGCACGATCAACACCGGCAAGGTGCAGTGCGTCAGCACCTTCTGCGTCTCGCTGCCCAGCAGCAGCGCGCTCACGCCGCGCCGGCCGTGCGACGCCATCACGATCAGGTCGCATCCCATGCGTTGCGCGTGCTCGATGATGGCTTCCCACGGGTGCAGCGCCTCGACGGTGTGCGCATCGCACTGGATGTCGGCCGCGGCACAGGCCTCGCGCACGGCGCTCACGCGCTGCAAGGCGATGCGCTCCTGTGCGTCGAAGAACTCCTGCGGCGGCGTGGGCTGCATCTCGGAGATCGCGCTGTAGGGGAAAGGCTCCTTCACGCTGATCGTGAGGATGCGCGCCCGAAGCGAACGCGCCAGCCCGATGGCGGTGTCCAGTGCCTTGCGGCTGATGTCGGACCCGTCGGTGGGGACGAGGATGCGTTGGAACATGGTCACCTCCTTGCGGTGCAGTGGTGGATGGAACCTCGGCACCGCAAGAATGGGCGCATGGCCCGCGGGCGTCAAGCCCGGGGGCTTGCCACCAGGGGGTTCACCCCTGGGCGACGGGGCGCGATGGGTCGGACGACCACTCGCTCCAGGAGCCGGGGTAGAGGGTGGAGGGGCCCAGCCCGGCCAGTTGCATCGCGAAAATGTTGTGACATGCGGTGGCGCCCGAGCCGCATTGCTGGACCACCGTCGCGCCGCCGGCCAGGAGGGGCGACCACTCGCGCCGCAGCGCATCGGGCGACTTGAAGCGGCCCTCGGCGTCGAGGTTGTCCTTGAAGAAGCGGTTCAGCGCGCCTGGAATGTGCCCGGCCTGCTTGTCGATCGGCTCGACCTCGCCGCGAAAGCGTTCGCCGGCGCGAGCATCGATAAGGCGCACGCGCCCGAGCTGCGCGGCGAGCGCGTCGGCCTCCATCGTGGCGACGAGCGAGGGCTTGATCGGGTAGGCCGGTTGCGCCTTCGGGGCCGGCACGGCGCTTTCCACCGGGCCGCCGGCCTGTTGCCAGGCCGCGAGGCCGCCATCCAGCAGCGCCACCGCCTCGTGGCCCAGCCAGCGCAGCATCCACCACACCCGCGCGGCGTACATCGCGCCTTGCCGGTCGTAGACGACGACCTGCGCCGCTTCGTCGATGCCGAAACGTCCGACGGTGCGCGCGAAGGTCTCGCGCGTGGGCAGCGGGTGGCGTCCGTTGCGGCCAGTCTTGGCGGTGCTCAGGTCGCGATCGAGGTGCACGTGCAATGCGCCGGGAATGTGCGCCTCGCGGTAACTGCGCTCCCCGGCGTCCGGGTCCATCAGGTCGAAGGTCGCGTCGAGGATGACGAGGCAGGCGTTCGAAGCGACGAGTTCGCGCAGTTGCGCGGCGGTGACGAGGAGGTCGTGGCTCATGGGGCGAGTGGCGTCTGAAGGTTCAAGGCGTGATGCTCTGCGGGCCGGCGGGCACGCTGTCCGGCGGCTTCGGCTGGCTGGACCGCAACTGTGCCGCAAGAACCCCGGCCACGACGATCAAGACCATGCCGACGATCGCGAGCAGGGTGACGCGGTCGTCGAAGAGCAGCACGCCCCAGCCGTAGGAGAAGGCGATGCCCAGGTACTGCAGGCTCGCGTTCACGAGCGGGCGGCCGACGGTGTAGGCGCGTGTCATGAGCAATTGCGCGAGCGTGGCGAGCACGCCCACGGCCAGCAGCAGCGCGGCGCTGGTGAGCGTGTGGCCGTGCCAGCCGAGCGTGAAGGTCATGAGCGCGCCCGCCGCCACGCCGCCTACCGAGAAATAGAAAACCACGCGATGGCTGGGCTCGCCCGCGCGCCCCAGGCCGCTCACCTGGAGGTAGGCGGTGGCTGAGAGGATGCCCGAGAGCATCCCGATGAGGCCGGGCCAGAACTGGTTCTGGTCAATGGTGGGCCGCAGGATGAGCGCCACGCCCGCGAAGCCGATGAGCACCGTCGCGATGAGTCGCAAGGGCACGCGCTGCGAGCCCACGAGGAGCGAGCTGCCGATCAGCAGCACGGCCATCCACACCGACGAGGCGTAGTTCAGCGTGACGGCGGTGGCGATGGGCAGCTGGCCGATGGCGTAGAACCACAGGCACAGCGCGGTGACGCCGGTGATGCTGCGCCAGAAGTGCATGGCCGGCACGCGGGTGCGCAGGGTGTCTCCCACCTGCCAGGTGTGAAGGCCCATCACCAGTGCGCCGATCAGCCCGCGGTAGAAGACGATCTCGCCGGTGCCGTAGTGCGCCGAGGCCAGCTTGACGCACACGCCCATGAGGGCAAAGAGAAACGAGGCGGAGACCATCAACCATGCTGCGGACATGGCCGGCATTCTGCCGCGTGCCGCACGTACGTGCTAAGTGCGGGGCACGCGATTCGCCCGGTGAGCCGAGGGCTGCGCAAGGCGCGCGACCCTCGACCGGCTCGCGGCGCGTCAGCTGGGTCGCTTCATCACCTTGCGGTACCACTCGTGGAACTGCTGCATGCCGTCTTCCATCGGGCTCTGGTAGGGGCCGGCTTCGTCGTCGCCGCGCTCCATCAAGGCCTTGCGGCCGGCGTCCATGCGCAGCCCGATCTCGTCGTCTTCCTCGCAGGTTTCCCAGTAGGCGGCCTGCTGCGCCTGCATGAATTCAGGCTCGAAGGCGGCGATCTCTTCGGGGTAGTAGAACTCCACCACGTTGAGCGTCTTCTGCGGGCCCTTGGGATACAGCGTGGAGACCACCAGCACGTGCGGGTACCACTCGACCATGATGTTCGGGTAGTAGGTGAGCCAGATCGCGCCCTGCTTGGGCGGCTTGCCGCCGCGGAAGGCGAGCACCGCGTCATGCCACTTGCGGTAGACGTCGGAGCCGGCCTTGGCCAGGGCCTTGTTAGCGCCAACGGTCTGCACCGAGAAATGGGGTGCGAACTCCCAGCGCAGGTCTTCGCAGGTCACGAACTGGCCGAGCCCCGGGTGGAAGGGGCCGACGTGGTAGTCCTCGAGGTAGACCTCGATGAAGGTCTTCCAGTTGTAGTTGCACTCGTGGACCTGCACCTTGTCGAGCACGTAGCCGCTGAAGTCGAGATCGGCGCGCGGCCCGAGCGAGGCCAGGTCGGCGGCGATGTCGCGGCCGTTGTCCTCGAAGACCATGCCGTTCCAGGTCCGCGTCTTGTAGCGGTTCAGGTTGAGGCAGGGGTCCTGCTCGAAATGCGGTGCGCCGAGCAGCTCGCCCTTCAGGTCGTAGGTCCAGCGGTGCAGCGGGCACACGATGTTGCTGCGGGTGTTGCCACGCCCGCGCAACATCACCGCCTGCCGATGGCGGCAGACGTTGGAGATCAGCTCGATGCCCGTGGGCGTGCGAACGAGGGCACGGCCTTCGCCTTCCTGCTGCAGGGCGTGATAGTCGCCAACCTCGGGCACCGACAGTTCGTGCCCCAGGTAGCGCGGGCCGTGCTGGTAGATGAGCTCCATCTCTCGACGGAAGAGGTCTTCGTCGAAATAGGAGTTGACGGACAGTTGTGAGCGCGTGCGCTCGAGAGCTTCAAGGGTGATGCTCAGGTCGGACATGATCCCCGGGATCTCCCAGTGAAAGATTGTCGGCCCGCCCCAGGACCACGAAGGGCCCCTGCATGTGTCCTGGGGAAGAAAGAAAGAACAAGCCCGCCTCGAAGGGTCCTCGCAGGCGGGCCGCGGATTGTACCCAATGGGGGCACGCCGGCCTACCACAGGGTTGGCTGTGGAGGCGTCCCCCCAAAGGTGGTTACCTTCATGGGGATTTACAAGGCCTGCGCTGTCTACAATCGGGGTTTCACCTCGCAAAAATGGCACGAGCAACCCCGTCTCCAGAAGAGGCGTCCACCACGCCCACCTACGAAGACGCCCTGGCCGAACTGGAGCGCCTGGTCGCTGCCATGGAGGGTGGCCAATTGCCCCTGGACAAGCTCCTCGAAAGCTACAAGCGCGGCGCCGAGCTGCTGAGCTTCTGCCGCGCCCGCCTCGAGGCGGTGGAGCAGCAGGTCAAGGTGCTCGAGGACGGCGAACTCAAGCCGTGGACGCCCGCATGAATCGAGCCGATTTCGACCAGTGGATGCGCGCGGAGCTCGACGCCGTCGAATCCGCGCTCGACGCCTGGGTGCCGGCCGACAGCCCGGCCGGCCTGGGCCTGGCCATGCGCTATGGCGTCCTCGATGGCGGCAAGCGGGTGCGCCCGTTGCTGGTGCTGGCGGCCTGCGAATCGGTGGCCGGCAACCGGGAAGCCGCCATGCGCGCGGCCTGCGCGGTGGAGCTGATCCACGCCTATTCCCTCATCCACGACGACATGCCCTGCATGGACAACGACGTCCTGCGCCGCGGCAAGCCCACCGTGCACGTGCAGTTCGGCGAAGCCCAGGCCATGCTCGCCGGTGACGCGATGCAGGCCCTGGCCTTCGAGGTGCTGACCCCGCCCGACTCCGCCGCCGTGCCGCCGGCCTTGCAGGCCCGCCTGTGCAGCCTGCTGGCGCGCGCTGCCGGCCACGCGGGCATGGCCGGGGGCCAGGCCATCGACCTCGCCAGCATCGGCAAGCCACTGGACGAGCACACCCTGCGCGACATGCACCACCGCAAGACCGGCGCACTGCTGCAGGCCAGCGTGCTCATGGGGGCGGCCACCGGCAGCACCAGCGCCGACCAGTGGAATGCCCTGTCCGCCTACGGCGATGCGCTCGGCCTCGCCTTCCAGGTGGTGGACGACATCCTCGACGTGACCCAGGCATCGGAGACCCTCGGCAAGACCGCGGGCAAGGACCAGGACAACAACAAGCCGACTTACGTGACCGTGCTGGGCCTCGACGCCGCGCGCCGCCACGCCGCCGAACTGCGCGACAAGGCGCAGGCGGCGCTGGCGCGCAGCGGACTGGCCGACGCCACCTGGCTGAGCCTGCTGGCCGACAAGGTCGTCGATCGGGACAACTGAATAGCGCTCCCTCATGAACCACCACTTGCTGCAATCCATCAACAGCCCGGCCGACATGCGCCGGCTGTCGCGCGTTGAGCTCAAGCAGCTTGCGGTCGAGCTGCGAGACTTCCTGCTGCAAAGCGTCGCGCAGACGGGCGGCCACCTGTCGTCCAACCTCGGCACGGTCGAGCTCACCGTGGCCCTGCACCACGTCTTCAACACCCCGTACGACCGCCTGGTGTGGGACGTGGGCCACCAGACCTATCCGCACAAGATCCTCACCGGCCGGCGTGACCGCATGCCGTCGCTGCGCCAGCTGGGTGGCATCAGCGGCTTCCCGCGCCGCGACGAGAGCGAGTACGACACCTTCGGCACGGCGCATTCGTCCACCTCCATCTCCGCCGCGCTCGGCATGGCCATCGCGGCCAAGATGAAGGGCGAGGCGCGCAAGGCCGTGGCCATCATCGGCGACGGCGCCATGACGGCGGGCATGGCCTTCGAGGCGCTGAACAACGGCGGCATGCCGCACGCTTGCGGCCTCGCCGACATGCTCGTGATCCTCAACGACAACGACATGTCGATCTCGCCGCCGGTGGGCGCGCTCAACCGCTACCTCGCGCGGTTGATGAGCGGCAAGTTCTACACCGCCGCGCGCGAAGGCGCCAAGAGCGTGCTGAAGAACGCGCCCCCGCTTTTCGAGCTGGCGCGCCGCTTCGAGGAACACGCCAAGGGCATGGTCGTGCCCGGCACGATCTTCGAGGAGTTCGGCTTCAACTACGTCGGCCCCATCGACGGGCACGACCTCGACTCGCTCATCCCCACGCTCGAGAACCTGCGCGACAAGCCCGGCCCGCAGTTCCTGCACGTGGTGACCAAGAAGGGCTACGGCTACAAGCTGGCCGAGGCCGACCCCGTCAACTACCACGGCCCCGGCAAGTTCGACCCGGCGGTCGGCCTGCAAAAGCCCGCCGTCGCCCCCAAGACCACCTTCACGCAGGTGTTCGGCCAATGGCTGTGCGACATGGCCGAGAAGGACAAGCGGCTGGTCGGCATCACGCCGGCCATGCGCGAAGGCTCGGGCATGGTGGAATTCGAGAAGCGCTTTCCGCAGCGCTACCACGACGTGGGCATCGCCGAACAGCACGCGGTGACATTCGCCGCGGGCCTTGCCTGCGAGGGGCTGAAGCCGGTGGTCGCCATCTACTCGACCTTCCTTCAGCGCGCCTACGACCAGTTGATCCACGACGTGGCGATCCAGAACCTGCCGGTGGTGTTCGCGCTCGATCGCGCCGGCCTGGTGGGCGCCGATGGGGCGACGCATGCGGGGGCCTACGACATCGCCTACCTGCGCTGCATCCCGAACATGAGCGTGCTTGCGCCCTCCGACGAGAACGAGTGCCGCCAGCTGCTGTACACCGCCTTCCTGCAGGATCACCCGGTGGCTGTGCGCTATCCGCGCGGCGCGGGCATCGGCGCCGAGATCAAGGCCGAGATGTCGGCCATCCCCTTCGGCAAGGGCGAGATCCGCCGCGAGACGACCCGCAACACGGGCCAGGGCGGCAAGCGCGTGGCCATCCTCGCCTTCGGCACCTTGCTGCATCCGGCGCTTCAGGCCGCCGAGCGGCTGGACGCCACGGTGGCCAACATGCGCTTCGTCAAGCCGCTGGATGTCGCGCTGGTGACTGAACTCGCGCGCAGCCATGATGCAATCGTCACGGTGGAAGAGGGCTGCACCATGGGCGGCGCCGGCAGCGCCGTGATGGAAGCCCTGCAAGAGGCCGGGCTCGCGACGCCGGTGCTGGCGCTGGGCCTGCCCGACGAGTTCGTGGAGCACGGCGATCCGGCCAAGTTGCTGGCGCAGTGCGGCCTGGACGCGGCGGGCATCGAGCAGTCGGTGCTCAAGCGCTTCGGGGCGCGTCCAGCCCTGGTGAGGCCGGCCGTCAACCACTGATCGCCACGCATCCGCCGGCCGGGGCATTCGGCGGATTCGAACGCCGTGTTCATGCCCTTGGGGCCACAAGGTTGGCCGATTGATGACATCCTTTCGGGCACTGACATGAGCGGAAGGCCCGCACGGCGGCAAGACCCAGATGCTGCGCGGGGACTCGAATGAATCACATGAGCAATCTCAAAGACGCGCTGCACATTCCCGACACGCAAAGCGAGCGCGACGAACGTCACCTGGCCATCCAGCGCGTGGGCGTGAAGGATGTGCGCTACCCGGTCGAACTGCGCATTGGCAAAGCCGTGCTTCCGACAGTCGCGCAATGGGACCTGGACGTTGCCTTGCCCGCGGAGCAAAAGGGCACGCACATGTCGCGCTTCGTGGCGTGGCTCGATGCCATCGACGCGCCGCTGGACCGGGCGAGCCTGCGCAGCGGCTTCGCGAACATGCTCGAAAAGCTGCACGCGAACGAAGGCCGCATCGAGGCGCGCTTCCCGTTCTTCCTGCGCAAGCGTGCGCCGGTGTCGGGCGTGGAAAGCCTGCTCGAATACCAGGGTCGCTGGATCGCCGAGGCACGTGCCGGCGTCACCTCCATCTGGGCCGAGGTGGTGGTGCCGGTGAAGTCGCTGTGCCCCTGCTCGAAGGAAATCTCCGATTACGGCGCACACAACCAGCGCTCGCACGTCACCATCCGTGTGGAGCTGAAGGAGGAGATCGAGTGGATCGAGCTCGTGCGCTTCGCCGAAGAAAGCGCGTCCAGCGAGATCTGGCCGATGCTCAAGCGGGCCGACGAGAAGTGGGTCACCGAGCGCGCCTACGAGAACCCGAAGTTCGTCGAGGACCTGGTGCGCGACGTGGCGCTGCGGCTCAATGCCGACGCGCGCATCGGGCGCTACAGCGTGGACGTCGAGAACTTCGAGAGCATCCACGCCCACTCGGCGTACGCGCGAATCGAGCGTTAAACGTTAGCCCCCCAGTCGCTGCGCTCCTGCCCCCGAGGGGCGCCACCCGACGGGCCGGCGGAGTCGGTCCCGTGGGCGTTGCTGGATGGGCGCTTTGCTGCGCTCGCTTGCGATCCCCCGACGGTTGCGCTTTGAAGGGCGCTTCTTGCGCGCTTTGGCTTACGCCGTCGCGACCGGGATCTTCCCGATCTTCGCCTGCCATTCCTTCGGACCGGTCTGGTGCACCGAGGTGCCGGTCGAATCGACGGCGACGGTGACGGGCATGTCCTTCACGTCGAACTCATAGATGGCTTCCATGCCGAGGTCCGCGAAGCCGACGACCTGCGCGCCCTTGATCGCCTTGGCGACGAGGTAGGCGGCGCCGCCCACGGCCATCAGGTAGGCGCTCTTGTGCTTCTTGATGGCATCGATGCCCGCGGGGCCGCGCTCGGCCTTGCCGATCATGCCGATGAGGCCGGTCTGGGCCAGCATCATCTCGGTGAACTTGTCCATGCGCGTGGCCGTCGTCGGGCCGGCGGGGCCTACGACTTCATCTCGCACCGGATCGACCGGGCCGACGTAGTAGATGACGCGGTTGGTGAAGTCAACGGGAAGCTTCTCGCCCTTCGCCAGCATGTCCTGGATGCGCTTGTGCGCAGCGTCGCGGCCGGTGAGCATCTTGCCGTTGAGCAGCAGCGTGTCGCCGGGCTGCCAGCTCGCCACTTCTTCCTTGGTGAGCGTGTTCAGGTCCACGCGCTTGCTCTTGTTGTAGTCGGGCGCCCACTTCACGTCGGGCCACAGGTCCAGGCTCGGCGGCTCGAGGTAGGCGGGGCCGGAGCCGTCGAGCACGAAGTGGGCGTGGCGCGTGGCGGCGCAGTTGGGGATCATCGCGACCGGCTTGCTCGCGGCGTGCGTCGGGTAGGTGGCGATCTTCACGTCCAGCACGGTGGTGAGGCCGCCCAGGCCCTGCGCGCCGATGCCCAATGCGTTGATCTTTTCGCACAGCTCGATGCGCAGCTCCTCGACCTTGTTCTGCGGGCCGCGCTGCTTAAGCTCATACATGTCGATGTCCTGCATCAGGCTTTCCTTGGCCAGCAGCATCGCCTTCTCGGCCGTGCCGCCGATGCCGATACCCAGCATGCCCGGAGGGCACCAGCCCGCACCCATGGTCCGCACCGTCTTGAGCACCCAGTCGACCAGCGAGTCGCTCGGGTTCATCATCACGAACTTGCTCTTGTTCTCGCTGCCGCCGCCCTTGGCCGCGATCTGCACGTCCACGGTGTTGCCGGGCACCACCGTCATGTGGATGACGGCGGGCGTATTGTCCTTGGTGTTCTTGCGCTCGAAATGCGGGTCGGCCACGATGCTCGCGCGCAGCTTGTTCTCGGGGTCGTTGTAGCCGCGGCGAACGCCTTCGTTGACGGCGTCCTCGATGCTTCCGGCGAAGCCCTCGAAGCGCACGTCCATGCCGATCTTCAGGAACACGTTGACGATGCCGGTGTCCTGGCAGATCGGGCGGCGGCCCTCGGCGCACATCTTCGAGTTGGTGAGGATCTGCGCGATCGCGTCCTTGGCCGCCGGGCTCTCTTCGCTCGCATAGGCGCGCGCGAGGTGGGCGATGTAGTCGGACGGGTGGTAGTAGCTGATGTACTGCAAGGCGCCGGCGACGCTCTCGACGAGGTCGGCGTAGCGGATGGTGGTGGTCATGGCTGAGGGGAGGAAGAAGAAGCGGGAGGGACCGGCCGATTATCCCAGGGGGACCGGCGCGGGCGCGGTGCTGATTACACGGTCAATGCCGGCTTGCTGGTTGCGGCAGCAGCCGGTCGGCCATCGCGATGGCCATGGCCGACAGCAGGAAGGCCAGGTGGATGCCGGTCTGCCCGATCAACACCCTGTCGCTCAGGTTCTCGGCGTTGATGAAGGTCTTGAGAAGGTGGATGGAGCTGATGCCGATGATGGCGGTGGCGAGCTTGACCTTGAGCACCGACGCATTCACGTGGCTCAGCCACTCGGGCTGGTCCGGGTGGCCTTCGAGGTCCATGCGGCTCACGAAGGTCTCGTAGCCGCCCACGATCACCATGATCAGCAGGTTGGAAATCATGACCACGTCGATCAGCCCCAGCACGACGAGCATGATGGTGGTCTCGGTCAGCTTGGTGGCCTGCGAGCCGGGAGACACCACGTCCAGCAGCGCCTGGAGCGCCGTCTGGTTACCCATCGCAGCCTCGATGAGGTGCACGAGTTCGACCCAGAAATGGAAGACGTAGACCACTTGCGCCAGGATCAGCCCGAGATACAGCGGCAACTGCAGCCATCTGCTCATGAAGATGAGGTTGGGCAAGGGGCGCAGCTTGGGCGGGCGCGGCGGCGTGGGTTCTTGGGCCATGGGGTGCTTCAGGGATTTGTCCGATTGCCCAAAATTGTAGGTGGGCGAACCATCGGGTAGTCACATGGACCGTCCGCGCTCAGAGTAAGGCGTTCGTAAGAGCACCTCCCTATGGTGCGAGCCAATCGCAACCCGGAACCTCGCAGGAGACAAAACAATGTCTGAACACGCCAGCAAGTTGTACCCCGCACCCGAGGCCATCGCCCGGTCCGCCCATGTGTCGGGGATGGCTGCGTATGAAAAGCTCGTGGCCGAGGCAAGCAAGGATTACGAAGGTTACTGGGCACGTCTCGCGCGCGAGCTGGTGAGCTGGAAGACGCCCTTCACGAAAGTGCTCGACGAGAGCAACGCACCGTTCTTCAAGTGGTTCGAGGACGGCACGCTCAACGTGTCCTACAACTGCCTGGACAGGAACGTCGAGGCGGGGCTTGGCGACAAGACCGCGATCATCTTCGAGGCGGACGACGGCAAGGTCACCAAGGTCAGCTACAAGGACCTGCTCGCCAGGACCTGCCAGATGGCCAACGCGCTTCGCGCGCAAGGTGTGAAGAAGGGTGACCGCGTCGTCATCTACATGTCCATGTCGGTCGAAGGCGTGGTCGCGATGCAGGCCTGCGCGCGCATCGGCGCGACGCATTCGGTGGTGTTCGGCGGCTTCTCGGCGCAATCGCTGCGCGATCGTATCGAAGACGCCGGCGCGGTGATGGTCATCACGGCCGACGAACAATTGCGCGGCGGCAAGCAACTGCCGCTCAAGGCGATCGTCGACGAGGCCATTGGCCTGGGCGGCTGCGACAGCATCCGCAACGTCATCGTCTACAAGCGCACCGGCGGCAACATCGCCTGGAACGACCAGCGCGACTTGTGGATGCACGAGCTGACGGCCAAGCAGCCCAGCACCTGCGAGCCCGAGTGGGTGAGCGCGGAGCATCCGCTCTTCCTGCTCTACACCTCCGGCTCCACCGGCAAGCCCAAGGGCGTGCAGCACTCCACCGGCGGCTACCTGCTGATGGCGGCGCTGACCACCAAGTGGACTTTCGATCTGAAGCCCAACGATGTCTTCTGGTGCACGGCAGACATCGGCTGGGTCACCGGCCACACCTACATCGCCTACGGCCCCTTGTCGCTGGGCGCGACCGAGATCGTCTTCGAAGGCGTGCCCACCTACCCGGACGCCGGCCGCTTCTGGAAGATGATCCAGGACCACAAGGTCACCGTGTTCTACACGGCACCGACGGCGATCCGCTCGCTCATCAAGGCAGCGGAAAGCAACGAGGCGGTCCACCCGAAGAAGTACGACCTGTCGAGCCTGCGCATTCTCGGCTCGGTGGGCGAGCCCATCAACCCGGCCGCGTGGGAGTGGTACCACCAGCACGTGGGCGGCGGGCGCTGCCCGATCGTCGACACCTTCTGGCAGACCGAGACGGGTGGTCACATGATCACGCCACTGCCCGGCGCGACGCCGCTGGTGCCGGGCTCGTGCACGCTGCCCTTCCCAGGCATCGAGGCCGCGGTGGTCGATGAAACCGGCAAGGACGTGCCGTGGGGGCAGGGCGGCATCCTCGTGGTGAAGAAGCCGTGGCCCTCGATGATCCGCACCATCTGGGGCGATCCGGAGCGCTACAAGAAGAGCTATTACCCGGCCGATTTCCAGGGCAAGTACTACCTCGCGGGCGACGGCGCCATCCGGGACGAAAAGACGGGCTACTTCACCATCACCGGCCGCATCGACGACGTGTTGAACGTGTCGGGCCACCGGATGGGCACGATGGAAATCGAATCGGCGCTCGTGAGTTGCACCGACCTCGTGGCCGAAGCCGCCGTGGTGGGGCGCCCGGACGACACCACGGGCGAGGCCATCTGCGCCTTCGTCGTGCTCAAGCGTGCGCGCCCGACGGGCGACGAGGCGAAGGCCATCGCCAAGCAGCTGCGCGACTGGGTGGGCAAGGAGATCGGTCCGATCGCCAAGCCAAAGGACATCCGTTTCGGCGACAACCTGCCCAAGACGCGCTCCGGCAAGATCATGCGGCGACTGTTGCGCTCGGTGGCCAAGGGCGAGGCGGTGACGCAGGACACGAGCACGCTGGAGAACCCCGCGATCCTCGATCAGCTCGGGCAGGCGTATTAGGCCCCCCAGTCGCTGGCGCTCCTGCCCCCAAGGGGCGCCACCCAGCGGGCTGGCGGAGCCAGTCCCGCGGGCGTGGCTTGAGGGGTGCGACGCTTCGCTCGCTCGTTGGTTTGGGTTTGCGATGCAATGAAAAAAGGCTCAGCGCTGCGGAGCCTTTTGTCCTATTCCGGGCTACTCGTCAAAGCAGCGCCGCGCCCCTCGAGCCACGCCCGCGGATCCGGCTCTGCCGGTCCGCCAGGCGGCGCCCCTCGGGGGCAGGAGCGCAGCGACTGGGGGGCTCACTTCTGCGAGAGCACCCACGTCACGAGGGTCTTTGCTTCGGCTTCGTTGACTTGCGGGTTCGCGGGCATCGGCACCGCACCCCAGACGCCGGAGCCGCCCTTCATGACCTTCTGGGTCAGCTTGTCGACGGCGTCTTTCTGGCCGGCGTACTTCGCGGCGACGTCCTTGTAGGCGGGGCCCACGACCTTCTTGTCGACGGCGTGGCATGCCATGCAGTTCTTTTGCTGTGCGAGCTGCGGATTCGCGAATGCGGGCGCGGCAGCCAGGGCAAGAATTACGATGGACAGGGATTTCATGGGTTCCTTTCGCACCTCGTGCGGTGGGGGTGTGAGCTACAGTGCGCTAACGGATTGTAGGGATCGTGCGTTGACCCGCGCTTTCTCGGCGTCAGGTCCCAGAACGTGAGAATGTCACCATGTATTTTGTCGTCCTTGGTGTGATCCTGTTGTTGATGTGGATCACCGACTTCGGTCCTGTAGGTGGATGGGCCTGGTGGGCCATCTTCTGGCCGTTCGCCTGTGCCGTGCTGTGGTGGTGGTTCGCCGACGCCTCGGGCTGGACCAAGCGCCGCGAAATGGACAAGATGGACCAGAAGAAGCACAAGCGCCGCATCGAGACCCTGGACAAGCTGGGCATGGACGCCAAGGGCCGCCGCGGCCGCAGCGAATCCGCCAAACAAGCCCGCCGCCGCTTCTAGCCAGCGCCAGCGCTAGCGCCCCTCAAGCCACGCCCGCGGATCCGGCTCCGCCGGTCCGCCGGGTGGCGCCCCTCGGGGGCAGGAGCGTCAGCGACTGGGGGCCTCATTTCTTGGGGCTCATTCGAATTTATCGAGGACGGCACCCGAGCTGGCGCTCGAAGCGCCCTTCGCGAACTTCGCAAGCACGCCCCGCGTGTAACGCGGCGCAGGCTTCTTCCACAGCGCCCGGCGGCGCGCGAGTTCCTCATCGCTCACGTTGAGCTGCAGCGTCAGCGTGTGTGCATCGATGGTGATCGAGTCGCCTTCCAGCACGAGCGCGATGTTGCCGCCTTCATAGGCTTCCGGCGCGACGTGGCCCACCACCATGCCCCAGGTGCCGCCGGAGAAGCGGCCGTCGGTGATGAGCCCGACGGACTCGCCCAGGCCCTGACCGATGAGCGCGCCGGTGGGCGCCAGCATCTCCGGCATGCCCGGGCCGCCCTTGGGGCCGAGGTAGCGCAGCACCATGACGTCGCCCGCCACGATCTTCTTGGCCATGATGGCTGCGAGTGCCGACTGCTCGTCGTCGAACACGCGCGCGGGCCCGGTGATGACCGGGTTCTTCAGGCCGGTGATCTTCGCCACGCAGCCTTCGGGCGACAGGTTGCCCTTGAGGATGGCGAGGTGGCCTTCGTCGTACATGGGCTTGTCGATCGGGCGGATGACGTCCTGGTCGGGCGAGAGGTCGGGCAGCTCGGCCAGCGTCTCGGCCACCGTCTTGCCGGTGATGGTGATGCAGTCGCCGTGAAGCAGCCCGGCCTTGAGCAGGACCTTCATCACTGCCGGGATGCCGCCCGCGCGGTGCAGGTCGACGGCGAGGTACTTGCCGCTGGGCTTGAGGTCGCACAGCACGGGCACCTTCTTGCGCACGCGCTCGAAGTCGTCGATGGTCCACTCGACGCCCGCCGCATGCGCGATGGCGAGGAAGTGCAGCACCGCGTTGGTCGAGCCGCCCGTGGCCATGATGACCGCCACCGCGTTCTCGATCGCCTTCTTGGTGACGATGTCGCGCGGCTTCAGGTCGCGCTTGATCGCCTCGACCAGCACGCGCGCCGATTCACGCGTGGACGTGACCTTCTCGTCGTGCACGTTGGCCATGGTCGAGCTGTAGGGCAGGCTGATGCCCAGCGCCTCGAAGGCCGAGCTCATGGTGTTGGCGGTGTACATGCCGCCGCATGAGCCGCTGCCGGGAATGGCGCGGCGCTCGATCTGGCAGAAGTCTTCCTCGCTCATGTTGCCGGCGCTGAACTGGCCCACGGCCTCGAAGACGCTCACGATGTTCAGGTCCTGGCCCTTGTAGTGGCCGGGCAGGATGGTGCCGCCGTAGACGTAGATGGCTGGCACGTTCGCGCGCAGCATGCCCATCAGGCCGCCAGGCATGTTCTTGTCGCAGCCGCCGATGACGATCACGCCGTCCATCCACTGGCCGCCGACGCAGGTCTCGACGCAATCGGAGATGACCTCACGCGACACCAGCGAGTACTTCATGCCCTCGGTGCCCATGGCCATGCCGTCGCTGATGGTGGGCGTGCCGAAGAGCTGCGCGTTGGCGCCAGCTTCCTCCAGGCCCTCGACGGCGGCATCGGCCAGCTTCTGCAGGCCGGAGTTGCACGGCGTGATCGTCGAGTGGCCGTTGGCGACGCCGACCATGGGCTTGCTGAAATCGCCCTCCTCGTAGCCCATGCCGTAGTACATGGAGCGGTTGGGGGCGCGGGCGACGCCCTCGGTGATGTTCTTCGAGCGGCGGTTGAAGCTCATGATCGATCTCTCGGTGTGCGCGGGGAAGGAAGCCGGCAATGATACCGGGCGCATTTATCATCGCGCCTCAAACGGAGCACCCCGGCGCATGCTTGTCCATCCACAGTTCAACCCGGTCGCCCTGCAGATCGGCCCCGTCGCGATCCACTGGTACGGCATCACCTACCTCGTTGCCTTCGGGCTCTTCCTGTGGCTGGCCTCGCTGCGCGTGAAGCAGGCGCAGTTCGCCGACCGCGGCTGGACGCGGCGCGACGTCGAAGACCTGCTGTTCTTCGGCGTGCTGGGGGTGGTGGTGGGCGGTCGTCTCGGCTACGTGCTCTTCTACGTGTTTCCCGTGAATCCGCTGGACGTCTTCGCGGTGTGGAAGGGCGGCATGTCGTTCCACGGCGGTCTTCTCGGCGTGATCATCGCGATGGCGGTCTTCGCATGGCGGCGCGGCCGGCCGTTTCTCGAGGTGACGGACCTCATCGCCCCATGCGTGCCGCCGGGCCTGGCGTCCGGGCGGATCGGCAACTTCATCAACGGCGAGCTGTGGGGCCGCCCGGCAGATGCCACGCTGCCGTGGGCGATGGTCTTCCCGCAGGCGCACGATGCCGTGCCCACGCCGCGGCATCCGTCGCAGCTCTACCAGTTGGCGCTCGAAGGCGTGCTGCTCTTCATCCTGCTGTGGTTCTTCGCGCGCAAGCCGCGGGCCACGGGCGTGGTGTCGGGCGCCTTTCTCGTGGGCTACGGCTTCTTCCGCTTCGTCGTCGAATACTTCCGCGAACCCGACCGCGAGCTGGGCCTGCAGGCGCTGGGCATGAGCCGCGGCCAGTGGCTGTGCGTGCCGATGGTGGCCGCGGGCATCGCGATCTGGTGGTGGTCCAACCGCAAGAAGCAAACGGCCAGCGAATGAGACAGATCTTCCTCGACACCGAAACCACCGGCCTGAGCCCGGAGTCCGGCGACCGCATCATCGAGATCGGCTGCGTGGAGATGGTCAACCGCCGGCTCACCGGCCGCAACCTCCACTTCTACTTCAACCCGCAGCGGCCCAACCACGAGGACGCGGTGAAGGTGCACGGCCTGACCGACGAGTTCCTCGCCGACAAGCCGCTGTTCGGTGCGCTCGCCGACGAGATCATCGAGTACGTGTCGGGTGCGGAGATCATCATCCACAACGCGGCCTTCGACGTGGGCTTCCTCAACGAGGAGCTGCGCCGCCTCGGGCGTCCGAAGTTCACCGAGTTTGTGGGCGCGGTGAGCGACAGCCTCACGATGGCGCGCGAGATGTTCCCCGGCAAGTCGAACTCGCTGGACGCCTTGTGCAAGCGGCTGGAGGTCGACAACTCCAACCGTTCGCTGCACGGTGCGCTGCTGGACGCGGGGCTGCTGGCCGAGGTCTACATCAACATGACGCGCGGCCAGAACTCGCTCGTCATCGATTCCGGCGAGAGCTCGAGCGGCGAGATCACCATCGCCGCGATCGACTTCAGCGCATTCACGCTGCCGGTGCTGCTGGCCACCGAGGAAGAGGCCACGGCACACGCGGGCGTGCTGGCCGAGCTTGACAAGGCGTCGGGCGGCAAGACGATCTGGAAAACGCTTATGGCATAATCCAAGGCTGTCCCGAATCTCGGGTGGTTAGCTCAGCGGTAGAGCACTGCCTTCACACGGCAGGGGTCACAGGTTCAAACCCTGTACCACCCACCAATCTGCAAAGGCCTGCGGTCGTCATGACCGCAGGCCTTTTTGCTTTTTGCGCTGGATCAAGGTCGGTGCTCGCGGTTGCGCGCCGGTGAATGTCCCAGGTCGTCGCGTCAGGTTCCGGTCAGCAACAATACTTTACAAACACCGGTTGCCCGAAGAGGCAGTGGCGCGACAGCGCTTTCCGATTCATGCGAGCCCTCGAAGGTTCGCTCCATGGGACCGAGTCATCCATGTCTTCGCAAGCCCTGCGTGCGCCGTCCCGTCGTTGGGTCGTACCGCTTTCCCTGGCCCTCATCGGGCTCGTCTATCTGTGGTTCTGGTCGGTCATCGCGCACCGCATCGCGGGCCGTCCGTTCGAAGGGTTCGCCAAGGTCTTCACGACCGGTTGCGGCGACTTCGAGCACTTCTACTGGGGCGCGCATGCGCTTCGCGATGGCGCCGATCTGTATGCGTCGGGCGTGCGCGGCTACATCTATCCGCCGCTCATTGCCTTCCTGTTCACGCCGCTCACCTTCTTCAGCGTGCAGACGGCGGCGTGGATCATGCTCGTCATCAATCTCGCCTTGGGCCTCGCCTGCACCTGGGCCATGTCGCAGGAGGTGATGCGGCGCCTGGACATCGGCGAAACCTTCGAGCGCGTGATCGTCGTGATGGCCGTCACCACGCTGCTGGCGGCGCCCAAGCTGCGCAGCGAATTCCAGATGTGGCAGACCAACATCCTGCTGATGACGGCGCTGGTGTATGCGCTGCGGGCGCTGGATGCGCGCCCCTGGCTCGCCGGGTTGCTGCTGGGCTTCGCATTCAACATCAAGTACCTGCCCGTCATCTTCCTGCCTTACCTGCTGCTGCGGCGGCGTTACCAGGCGGCGGCGTGGTTCGTGATGGGCATCGGGGTGTTCGCGATGTTGCCTGCGCTGGTGTCGGGCTGGACGGCGAACCTCGCAAACTGGGCGGTGGCGCTGTCGGGCATCGCGAATCTGCTCGGACTGTCGACGGTCCTGCCCGAGGCGGCGAACGTGGACCCGATCGGCATCGGCCACAGCATTTCCATCACGAGCGGCCTGTCGCGCCTGCTCGGCGACAAGGTGCCACCGTCGCATGCGATGAGCATCGCGGCCTGCGTGGCCATCGCGGCCGCGCTGCTGCTGCGATGGGTGTACGCCGATCGCGACAAGCCCGTGTTCGCCTGGCCCGTCGCGGCCGCGCAAGGTGCCCAGCCCTACCGCGGCATGGTTGCGCTCGAATGGGCGGCGCTGATGGCGCTTGCGCTTGCCTTCAGCCCGCAGACCAACCCGCGCCACGCGAGCATGCTGATGATGGTCTTCGCGCCACTGGCGGCGATGCTGTGCTTCCCCAGAGACAAGGCCTCGCGCTGGCCGGCACTGGCGGCGACCGCCATCCTTTTCTTCGGGCTGGCGTTCCCGCCCAATACGCCGGAATTCGCGCGTCAGCTCGAGTGGTGGCGCACCGTCGGCGGAGCCGGTTGGTGCATGGTGCTGATGCTGCCGTTCTACTTTGCCGCCGGCTTCGCCCAGCTCGCCGGCGCGCCGTCTCGTGAAACTACGTCTGAGGAAACGACGCCGGCCTCGCTCGAAGCAGCGGGCTGAACGACGCCTCCCGTAGTTACTCCAGGTACCCTTGTAAGAGAGCGATATTTCGCGGGTCGACCTGCTTGTCTTTTGCTGGCCATCCAGGGCTCGGGCGCCAACGTGCCCTGGACCGGCACGGTGGCCCTGCCGGCGGGCACGGCGGTGCAATACAAGGACGTGAAGTGGAACGGCAGCACCGCGGTGTGGGAGAGCAACCAGTCCACTGGCAGCGGCAACCGTGAGTTCACGACCTGTGCCGCCGGCTCGACCCAATCGCGCAGCGACGGCAACTTCAAGTTCTGACGAAGCACCGCCGCTGAAGCACGACAGGCCTACTTCAGCAGGCCTTCGTGCTTCATCGCTGCCTGCACCGTCGGTCGTGCGGCGATGCGCTGCAGGTAGGCGTTGACGTTCTTGTAGGGCGACAGGTCCACGTTCAGCGGCTTGGCCCAGTTGCTCACGACGAACAGGTAGCAGTCGGCCACGGTGAAGTCGTCGCCCATGAGGAACTGCTTGCCTTCGAGTTGCTTGTCGATGTACGCGTAGCGCTCGTTGATCTTGTCGCGGTAGATGGTCTTGGCTTCTTCGGGCATGGCCGGGTTGAACAGCACGCCCGCGGCCTTGTGGATCTCGGCGGTGATGAAGTTCAGCCACTCCTGCAGGCGGTAGCGCGCCATCGTGCCGGCGGGTGGCGCGAGCTTCTTCTCGGGCACCTGGTCGGCGATCCACTGCACGATGGCGGGGCCTTCGGTCAGGCGCGTGCCGTCGTCGAACTCCAGCGTCGGCACGTAGCCCTTGGGGTTGATGGTGTAGTAGTCGGTGCCATCGGCCAGCTGATGGGTCTTGGTGCTGGCCAGCACGTGCTCGAAATTGAGGCCGGCTTCGTGCAGGGCGATGTGCGGCGAGAGCGAGCAGGCGCCGGGGGAATAGTAGAGCTTCATGGAGTGTCTCCTTGGTCGGTGGCAATGCGAGGGCATTGTCCGGTCGGCCGGAGAGACCCCATCGAGGTGAAGCTCAAGCAGGAACGAAGATCGCGTGCAGCCCGAGCGGCATCACGCGCTCCAGCGTGCCCTGCGCGATCGGGCCCTGGGCCAGCTGCATCGCGTCGAACACACTGAAGAGCATGGCCTTCTTCTTCAGGTCCAGCGCCGTGCCGACGAGCCAGCCGTCGCCTTCCTTGCCGCTGCCGTCGGGCCGGGGAACGAAGATGTGTTCCTCCACCATCACGTCGGACCCGTAGCGGTAGCGGTCGGTCGTGCCGCTGGCAATGTCCAGCCGCATCACCGCGTCGAAGCCGGGGCGCGGCCCCGTGTCCATGCGCGCGGCGGTGAAGAGCTGCGAGTGCTTCACGCCCACCACGCGCGGGTCGACGCGCGGGAACTCGGTCTCGTGATTGAGCAGCGTCTGGCTGGCGCGGCCCGTGTTCAGGTTCAGGCCGACGAAGGCGATGCCCGCATGCCCGGTGTGATCGAAGCGACCGCTCATCAGCTCGCGCAAGCCCGTGAGCGGCGACCACGCATCGGGCGAGCGGATGTAGTCGAGCCGGATGGTGTTGGCCGTGGTGTCTTCCCAGGCATTGCCGATGTGGAAGACGAAGCCCGCAGGCAGGTCGAACCACTGCGGCTGGTCGAGGTGGTCCTTGGGCAGCACGAGCACGCGCATGCCCAGCTGCGGCTTCCACACGTGGCTGTCGAGAAAGGTCTCGCCCGCACGCGCACGGTCGCGGTCGAACACCAGCGGCGGCAGCAGGAAGACGAGGTGCCGCTCGGTCACGCCGAAGTCGTGGACCATCGCGATGTCGCGCACCTTGATGGTCTCGGTCTTGAGCACCTCGCCCGATGCGGCGATGCGGTACACCGACAGCAGCCCGAGGTGGCTCGTCACGCCGAAGTTCCACATCGTGCCGTCGCGCTCGATCTTCGGGTGCGCGGAGAAGGGCATGCCGGCGTATTCCTGCGTCCAGGTCTTCAGGCCGCGCGTGTCCAGCGTCTGCTCGTCGATGCGCGTGGCCGAGCCGCCCTCCCACAGCGCGAGCAGTTCGCCGGCGTGCTTGACCACGCTGGTGTTGGCAACGTTGAGCGAATCGGGCCCGGTCATCGGCTCGGGGTGGGCGGGGATGGTGCCGAAGGCCGCGCGCACTGGGTGGCCGGCCTTGTTGTCGGCGGCGAACTTCTCGGTGCGCACGAACTTGCCCGCGTGCACGATGCCGCCGTCGGTGAGCTGGTACCTCTGCACCATGCCGTCGCCGTCGAAGAGGTGGTGGTAGCGGACGCCGCCCAGCGAATGGCGCGCCGGTCCGTTGCGGAAGAACGCGCCTTGCAGCCCGCGCGGGAGCTTGCCGCGAAGCCGCAGCGCCATCGGTTCGGCATCGGCCTGCAGGCCTTCGTAGCCCATCTGCCAAGGGTGCGCGGACCGCGTCGCGGCGAAGGCGTCGAACACCGGGTCGGGTGAGTCGCTGACGACGGCGGCGGCCGTGGACGATGCCGCATGCGCGCCGAAGGTGATGGCACCGGCTGCGCCGGCGAGGAAGTTGCGACGGTTCATCTCGTGGCTCCTCATGGCAGTGCTCAGTGCAGCGAGACGGTGATGGTGGTGTCGGCCCGCAGGTCGACCACGGCGTCGGCGAAGGTGGGCGGGCCCATCACGCCATGGGCATCGCGGCTGAAGCCGTAGCGCTCGATGGGGATGCCGGCCGGGTTGGTGTCCAGCTTCATGTTGCCGTTCTCGTCGTGGAAGACGCTCACGGCATAAGAGCCTGCGGGCAGGTTGCGGTACACGAGCACGGACTTGGTGCCCGCGGCATCCATGCCGACCTGCACCGCCTGGCCGTCCTTGAGCCAGGCGGCGGGCGTGGCGTACACGGCGCCGAGCACCTTGCCCTGGTCTGATGTCGCGTTGACGACTTCCACCCGGAGGTCGAAGGCCTGCGCGGCGGCGGCGCAGGCAAGCAGGGCGAAGGCGGCGAAGGTCTGGGCGATCTGGCGGGGCATGGTCACTCCTGGATGCTTGGTGGTTCTCGGACGGAGCGAACTGTCGGATTCCGGCGCCAGATGCGCGACGGGCATGAGACGAACGGTGGATTGACGGCGCGAGATGCAGGAGAACCGGCGCGAATGCCAGAGGGTGATGCACCAGCGTGGAGCGCCTGGCGGCATGCCGGCATGGCACGGCGCGTGCTTGATATCTTGCATACAAGAAAGCATGCACAAGCACGGAGCACGCGGTGGAGCACGAAGCGAGGACCCTGGAGGAATTGAAGGCGGCCATGGCGAGCGGCAGCTTGAGCGCCCGCGGGCTGATGCAGCGTGCGTTGAGTGCGGGCGAGGGTCTCGCCGCCACGGCCTGGATCTCCAGGCGTGAGACGGCCGATCTGCTCGCCGCGGCCGACGCATGCGACGCACGACTGCGCGAGCTCGGCCCGGCGGCCTTCGACGCACAGCCGCTGCTCGGCATCCCGTTCGCGGTCAAGGACAACATCGACGTGGCCGGCCTGCCGACCACCGCCGCATGCCCGGGTTTCGCGACCCGGGCCGCCGACACGCACGCAGCCGTCGTCCAGCGTCTCGTCGATGCCGGCGCAATTCCAATCGGCAAGACCAACCTCGACCAGTTCGCCACCGGCCTGGTCGGCACGCGCTCGCCCTTCGGTGCGGTGCCCAACCCGTTCGATGAAGCCCATGTGTCAGGCGGCTCCAGCTCCGGCTCCGCCTACGTCGTCGCCACCGGGCAGGTGGCGTTTGCGCTAGGCACCGACACCGCGGGTTCGGGTCGCGTGCCGGCGGGTTTCTGCAACATCACCGGCCTCAAGCCGACCCGGGGCTGGCTGTCGACACGTGGCGTGCTGCCTGCCTGCCGCAGTCTCGACTGCGTCTCCGTCTTCGCCCTCTCGCCCGAGGACGCCTGGACCGTCGCGAGCGTGGCCGCCGGGCCCGATGCCGCCGACCCCTTCAGCCGGGCGCTGGCGCCTCCCGTGCTGCGCCTGGACAAGCTCGAAGGACTGCGCATCGGCATTCCGCAGCCGCTCACGTTCTTCGGCGATGCAGCCGCCGCGCAGGCTTTCGACGAGGCGCTGCGCATCCTCCAGGGCCTGAGCTGCCGTTTGATCGACGTGCCGATGGCGCCCTTCAGCCAGGCGGCGAGCTTTCTCTACAAGGGCCCCTGGGTGGCCGAGCGCTACGCAGCCGTCGGCGCCTTCCTCGCCACGCAGCCTGCGGGTGCCGACCCCAGCGTCGCCCGCATCGTCGCCGGCGGTGCATTGCCGCTGGCACACGAGGCCTTCAGCGCGCAGTACGAGATCGAGTCGCTCAAGCAGCAAGCCGCGCAGCTGTGGAGCGACATCGACGTGATGCTCGTCCCCACCGCACCGACGCACCCCACCATCGCCCAGCTGCGCGAGGACCCGTTCACGCCCAACGAGCGCCTGGGCCACTACACCAACTTCGTCAACCTGCTGGACCTGGCCGCCCATGCCATCCCCGGCCCGATGCGCGCCGACGGCCTGCCTGCGGGTGTGACGCTCATCGGGCCGGCCTTCAGCGACCACGCACTCGCGCAGCTTGCCACGCGCCTCGTGCGCTCGCTGCAGCCTGTGGCCGGCGTCATGCGGCATCCGCTCGCCGAAGCGCCTCGCAGCCTGCCTGCGGCGGCGCCGCGGCGCCCGATGCGCATCGTCGCGGTCGGCGCCCACATGAGCGGCCTCGCACTCAATTGGCAGTTCCAGGAACGGGCCGCGCGGCTCGTCCAGCGCACGCGCACCGCGCCGGCGTACCGCCTCTATTCGCTCACCGGTCTCAAAGCCACGCGCCCCGCACTCGTGCACGTGGGCACCGAAGCGGGTCACGCCATCGAGGTCGAGGTGTGGGAGATGGATGCCTCGCACCTCGGCAGCTTCGTGTCGCTCATTGGCTCGCCCCTTGCTATCGGCACGGTGGAACTGGCCGATGGCGGCAGCGAACGCGGTTTCGTGTGTGAACCGCGCGGCGTCGCCCAGGGCAGCGGGGCGCTCGACATCACCGAGCACGGCGGCTGGCGCGGGTTTCTCGCGTCGCTGCGGGCAAGCGAGTCTTCTTCAACCGGGACACGGATTTCGCCATGAGCCTCACACGACCCCCACTCTCCAACCGCCAGCGTCGGCGCATCGTGCAGGCCACGGGCCTCGTGCTCGCGGGCCTCGCGGCGCCGGCCATCGTCCGTGCGCAACGCGGGCCGAAGATCCGCATCGGCTATTGGCCGGTGGCGGCGGGCCTGCCGTTCTTCGCCGCCATCGAGCGCGGCTACTTCAAGGAGGCAGGCCTGGACGTCGAGCCGCTCAAGTTCGCGGGCGCCCAGCAAGTGATGGAGGCGATGCTCGCCGGCCGCAGCGATGGCAGCTCCAACGGCACGGGCTCGGCCAACCTCGCCATCGGCGAGATCGCGCAACCGGGGCTCTTCAAGATCTTCGCCACCAACCCGAGCAATGCGAAGCACGTGCTCGACGAATTCCTGCTGCCCAAGGACAGCCCGGTCAAGTCGCTGGCCGAACTCAAGGGCAAGCGCGTCGCGTCGGGCCCGGGCATCCAGAACGTCACGCTCGCCAAGACCATGCTCGAGCGCGCGGGGGCCGGCATCGTCAACGTGAGCGAGCTGCCGATCGGCCAGCACGTCGCGGCCATCGCGGCGGGGCAGGTCGATGCGGTGTACACGCTGGAGCCGACCGGCACCGTGGGCCGGCTGAACGGCACCACGCGCCTGCTCGAGGCCGGCGTGGTCGCGCGCTACGTGCTCGGCGACCCGATGGCGCCGTGGCACGGCGGGTCCGCGAGCCTCACCACCGAGTTCATCAAGAAGTACCCGAACGAGGCCAAGCGCTACATCGCCGCCTATGCACGCGGCATCGAGCTCGTGCGCAGCAAGCCCGACGAGGCGCGCCAGTTCATGAAGGGCTACACCGCCATCGACGGCGCGCTCACCGGCGAGGTGCCGCTCGCGTCCTACATGCTCTACAGCGAGTTCAAGGCCAGCGACATCGCCTACTTCCAGAAGTTCTACGACCTCTTCGCCGAGAAGAACATCTTCGAGAAGCGGGTGATGGTCGAACCCATGCTGTTCAAGGGCTGATGCCATGCGATCGACCCTCTGGCGCCGGCTCGTTCCCTTCATCGGCCCGATCGCGCTCTTCATCCTCTGGGACCTGGTCGTGCGCGCCGGATGGATCAAGGCCATCCTGCTGCCTCGGCCCATCGACACGGTGCAGACGCTGGTGGTCGGTCTCGCAGGCGGTGCGCTGCTCACCGACTTCGCGGTCACGGTCATGCGCACGCTCGAGGCCTTCCTCATCGCCGCGGTGGTCGGTGTGCCGCTGGGCATTGCGCTGGGCAGCAACGAGCGCGCCTACCGCAGCGTCGAGTTCCTCATCGACTTCTTCCGCTCCACGCCCTCGTCCGCATTGATTCCGCTCTTCCTGTTGATCTTCGGCGTGTCGGACGTGAACAAGGTGGCCATCGCCGCCTTCGGCGCCTGGCTCATCGTGCTCTTCACGAGTGCCTATGGCGTGATGAACGCGCGCAAGCAGCGCGTGATGGCGGCCAAGGTGATGGGCGCCACGCGCTGGCAGATCTTCAAGGACGTGCTGGTCTGGGAAAGCCTGCAGCCGACCTTCGTCGGGCTGCGGTCCGCGGTGTCGATGGCGCTGGTCATCGTGATCGTCGCGGAGATGTTCATCGGCTCGGACAACGGCCTGGGCCACCGCATCATCGACGCGCAGCAGGTGCTCAACGTGAAGAGCATGTATGCCGCCATCCTCGCGGCCGGCGCGCTCGGCTATGCGCTGAACATGATGTTCCTCGCGCTCGAGCGGCGCATCGTGCACTGGAGCGGGCGATGAACGCCGCGGTGTGGGTCGGCGACGCGCCGCCGGTGGACGCGCCCTTCGTGCCCGGCCCCGCCGGCACGCACATCACCATCCGCGGGTTGACCAAGTTCTTTGCCGGCAAGCCGCTGTACGAGAACTTCGATCTCGACATCCCCAAGCACCGCATCGTCTCGGTGTTCGGGCCGAACGGCTGCGGCAAGTCCACGCTCATCAACATGATTGCGGGGCTCGTGCCCATCGACGCGGGGCAGATCCTCTTCGACGGCAAGTCGCTGAAGGACACGAAGATCGGCTACGTGTTCCAGAACTACCGCGACGCGATGTTCCCGTGGATGCGCACCATCGACAACATCGCCTACCCGCTGCGGCTCGAGGGCCGCAGCAAGGCGCAGGTGGCGCAGCGCATGGAGGAGCTCGTCGCGTCCTTCGACGTGAAGTTCGACCTGCACCGCTACCCCTACGAACTGTCGGGCGGGCAGCAGCAGACGGCGTCCATCATGCGGGCGCTCGCGCCGGGGCCGGAGGTGCTGTTCCTCGACGAACCCTTCTCGGCGCTTGACTTCGAGATGACGCTCTTCATCCGCGAGAAGCTGCAGGAGGTGTTCATGCAGACAGGAACCACCATGCTGCTCGTGTCGCATGACCTGGAGGAAGCGGTGTACCTCGCCGACGAGGTGCTGCTGCTCACCAAGCGGCCCACGCGCGTGGCCGAGATCCTGCGCTACGGCGATGCAAGGCCGCGCACGGTGGCGACGCTGTCGGAGCCGGGCTTCATCGCGGCCAAGAGGCGCAGCCTCGAGGTCTTTCAGCAGGAAGTGAGGCGCTGAGCATGGATGCCGTCCCTGACGCTGTGATCGACTACGTGCGTGCCGCGGCCACGATGCTGGACCTGCCGCTGGATGCGGCACAGGTGCAGCGCGTGGCGGCACATCTGGCGCGCACCAAGTTGCTGGCCGATGCGCTCGCCGCCGCGCCGCTCGCGCCCGATGACGAACCGCCGGAGATCTTCTGCCCCGCGCCGTTCCCGCCCGAGGAGGATGCAGCGTGAACACCGGCATGCAGATCGTGCGCGCAGTGCGTTCGGGCGAGATGCTGGCCGAGGAGGCGCTGGAGCACTGCATCGCGCGCATCGAGGTGACCGATTCGCGCGTGAACGCCTTCACCGACGGCACCTTCGAGCGCGCCGTGCGCCAGGCCCGCGCCATCGACAGCAAGCGCGCGGCCGGCGAGACGCTGCCACCGCTGGCCGGCCTGCCCTATGCGGTGAAGAACCTGTTCGACATCGAAGGCCTCACCACGCGCGCCGGCAGCAAGGTGCGCAACGGCGAGCCCGCGGCAAGTGCCGATGCGGTGTTGATCCAGCGCATGGATGCGGCCGGTGCGGTACTCGTCGGCGCGCTCAACATGGACGAGTTCGCCTACGGTTTCACCACCGAGAAAAGCCACCATGGGCCCACGCGCAACCCGCGCGACCTGGGCCGCATCGCCGGCGGGTCGTCGGGCGGCTGCGCGGCGGCGGTGGCGGCAGGGCAGGTGCCCGTCACCTTGGGTTCGGACACGAACGGGTCGATCCGCGTCCCGAGCTCCCTGTGCGGCGTCTTCGGCCTGAAGCCCACCTTCGGCCGGCTGTCGCGGCGGGGCAGTTTTCCGTTCGTCGCGAGCATCGACCACCTCGGGCCCTTCGCGCGTTCGGTCGAAGACCTTGCCGCCACCTATGACGCGATGCAGGGCCCGGACCCGCTGGACCGTGGCTGCCATGCGACGCATGTGCAGCCCGCGCTGCCATCGCTGAACGATGGCGCCCGCGGCTTGCGGATTGGCGTGCTGGGCGGTTATTTCGAGGAGCACGCGGGGCCCGCGGCGCGCGCGGTGGCCGATGCTGCCGCCGAAGCACTCAACGCGCGGCGCGGCGTGATCTGGCCCGATGCCGCGCTCGCCCGCGCCGCGGCCTTCATCGTCACCGCGAGCGAAGGCGGCGCCCTGCACCTGCCGCTGCTGCGCGAACGCGCTGCCGAGTTCGAGCCGCTGTCGGTGGACCGCTTCATCGCCGGTGCCTTGCAGCCTGCCGCCTGGTACACGCGGGCGCAGCGCTTTCGCGCCGTCTACCGAGACAAGATCAATGCGCTCTTCCGCGAATGGGACGTGCTGCTCGCACCGGCCACGCCCATCCCTGCGCCGCTCATCGGGACCGAGAGCTTCGAGCTCAACGGACGGACGCTGCCCGCGCGGCCGTCGATGGGCCTGCTCACCCAGCCCATCTCCTTTGCCGGCTGCCCGGTGGTCGCCGCTCCGCTGTGGCCGGCGGCAGCCTTGCCGCTGGCCGTTCAGGTGATCGCCGCGCCCTGGCGAGAAGACCTCGCCCTGCGCGTCGCGCGGGTGCTGGAGGCACAGGGCGTGGCGAAGTCACCGGTGTCGCACTGGTGATGACGCTGGACATCAACCGCCCTGAGGTGCTGGCCGAGCTCACGCAGGCCTTCGAGCGCTACGAACGCGCCTTGGTGGCCAACGACGTGGCCGTGCTCGACGAGCTCTTCTGGAACAGCGAGCACACCCTGCGCTACGGCGTGGGCGAAAACCTGTACGGGTACGACGCGATCAAGGCGTTCCGTGCCGGCCGATCGGCCACGGGTCTGGCGCGCGAGATCCTGCGCACGCAGATCACCACGTATGGCGATTCCTTCGCCACCACGCACATCGAGTTCCGGCGCGAAGGCGGCAGCCGGCCGGGTCGCCAGACGCAGACCTGGATGAGAACACCCGAAGGCTGGCGCGTCGTGTCTGCCCATGTAAGCTTGATGGGATGACCAAGCCCGCCACCGCTGACGCGAATCGCAAGGACGCACGCGTCGCCACCGCCAACCCGCGCGAGATGACGCGCGCCGAGGGTGCCTATCGCCGCATCAAGTCCGCCATCTTCGACTTCGTGCTGCTGCCGGGCGAAGGCTTCACCGAAAGCGACATGGCCGCGCGCCTGGGCATGTCGCGCACGCCGGTGCGCGAGGCCTTGTTCCGGCTCGAGCTCGAAGGCTATGTGCAGGTGGCGTTCCGCAGCGGCTGGAACGTCGCGCCCTTCGATTTCCGCAAGCTCGAGGAGCTGTACGACCTGCGCATCGTGCTCGAGTGCACCGCGGTCGACCGGCTGTGCGCGGCAGAGCCGATGCCCGACCTGGGGCTGCTGAAGGCGACCTGGCTCGTCGCCGAACAGGACCGCGTGAAGGACGTGGCCCAGGTCGCCGCGCTCGACGAGGCCTTCCACGCCACACTCGTCACGGCGGCCGGGAACCAGGAGATGGCACGTGTGCATGCCGACGTGACCGACGGCATCCGCATCGTGCGGCGCCTGGACTTCACCAAGCCGCCGCGCGTGGCCGCCACCTACGAGGAGCACGCCAAGATCCTGCGCGCCATCCTGCGGCGGCGCGCGGAGCCGGCCAAGCTCATGCTGCGCAGCCACATCGAGGAGAGCAAGGCGGAGGTGAGGAAGATCACCATCCACAAGCTGCACAGCGCGAGGCCGCAGGCGGGGGAGATCTGAAGGTCCTCGCTGAGAAGCGAGCCGCGACATATTCCACGCTTGGTCGACGAATGTTGAAAGCGGCCCGCTGCATGTGCAAGTGCTTGTGACAGACTCGCGGCTCTTTTTTGGGAGGGGTCATGAGGTCACAACAATCGAAGGCCGCAGGTGCGGCCGTGCTTGCCATCGTTCTCGCCGGGCTGAGTGCCTGCGGTGGTGGTGGTGGGTCCGCAGGCGACACGTCCACGTCGCAGCCGCTGCCCACGACGTTCCCGGGCGTCAAGCCGACGGCGGGGGACTACTACATCTACACGGTCACGGCATCCACCACGACGCCGGCGAACGTGCAGCCCACGACGACCACCTCGGTGCGCACCTACTCGGTCGTGAACAGCGACGGGTCCTACACCCGGGTCGTGACGGGCACATCGATCAAGCAGTCACGCGACTATGCCGCTGACGGCAAGGTCGCCACGTCGTCCTCGGTCAGCCAACAGTGCGCATATTCGCCCGGATATCTCATCTCTCCGGCAGCAGGCACGGCAGTGGGCCAGACGTACAGCGGAACGACCAGCGAGACCTGCACGATCTCGGGCGGCTCGGGGCCTTCCACTGCAACGCTGACAACCAGCGGAACCGCCGATGCCATCGAGTCGGTGACCACCGCCGCCGGCACCTTCCGCGCATTCAAGTACACCAGCACCTATGTGCGCACCAACGGCACCTACGTCTCCACGACGCTCGAGACCTGCTGGACCGACATGGTCCTTGGACGCTCCGTCAAGTGCAACACCTCGTACACGACCGTGCAGTCGACGGACCAGAGCGTCATCGGGGCGGGGTCGTCGACGTCGGAATTGACCGCCTACTCCGCGGCCGGGGCCGCACCGGTGGGATCGACCCTGCCGCGGTTCGTCGGCAGCTGGAGGGTCACCTTCGCGGGCGCGGCCACCGGTTACTGCAGCAACGCAGCCGTGACGACGGCGGGTGCCATCACCTCGTCCTGCGTGCGCACCAACAGCTCGGGCAGCGTGATCGGCAACTTCACCGTGTCGGGTTCGGTGGACGTGAACGGTGTCGTCAGCGCCACGGGCAGCGACGGTTCGAGCTTCACCGGGTCCCTGACGTCGCCCACCGCAGGCGCGGGCGCGTGGGTGAACGGCTCGATGTCCGGCACGTGGACTGCCGATCACCTTTGATCGGCTTCAAGGCAGGTCAGCGAGCCTCGCCGTCCATCCGACGATCCCGCCCTGCGCGCGGATCATCTCGATGGCGGCCTGCTTGAACTCGGGGAAGTACGAGCCGGTCGCTTCCTCGACCAGCAGGCACTCGTAGCCGCGGTCGTTCGCCTCGCGCATCGTTGTCTGCACGCAGACCTCGGTGGTCACGCCACCGAAGACGAGGCTCGTGATGCCATGGTCCTTCAGGATGCCGTGAAGGTCGGTGGCATGGAACGCTCCCTTGCCCGGCTTCTTGACCACGATGTCTCCGGTCTGCGGCGCGACTGCATCGACGAAGTCCGCGCCCGCCTCACCGTCGATGAGGATGCGGCCCATCGGCCCCGGATCGCCGATGCGCAGGCTGGGCTTGCCGCGCGAGCGCTTGGCCGGCGGGCAATCGGCGAGATCCGCGCGATGGCACTCCTTCGTGTGCACGATGAGCAGGCGCTGGCGCCGCGCCCACTCGATGAGCGCCGCGGCCGCTGGCACCACGGGCGCGAGCAGGGACACGTCGTTGCCGAGCGTCGCGCCGAAGCCGCCGGGCTCGATGAAGTCGCGCTGCATGTCGATCATCACAAGCGCCGTGCGGCGCGGGTCGAACCTGAAGGGGCCGGGGCGGGCGTCGATGGTGAGCATGCCAATCAATGCCCGTGGCCACCCATGAAGGCGCCGAGTGTCTCGCGGTCGGCGCCGCCGGCCAGCACCTCATGGACGATGCGGCCTTCACTCATCACCGCGATGCGGTCGGACAGCGCGAGCAGCTCATCCAGGTCTTCGCTGATGAGCAGCACTGCGCCGCCGGCATTGCGCACATCCATCAGCCGCTGATGAATCTCCGCCACAGCCGCGAAGTCGAGGCCGAAGACCGGGTTGGCGACGAGCAGCACGTCGGCGTCGTCGCTGAGCTCGCGCGCGAGCACGGCGCGCTGCACGTTGCCGCCGGAGAGCGCGCGGATCGGCGTCGATTCGCTGCGTGTCTTCACGCCGAAGCGGCCGATGAGATCGCGGGCACGATGCCGCAGCGCCGATGCGCGCAGCCAGCCGCCGCGTGACGCGGGCATGGTGTCGAAGCGGCGCAGGCCGATGTTGTCGGCCACGCTCATCTCACCCACGCAGGCATTGCGCAGGGGCTCTTCCGGCAGGCTGCGCACCTTGAGGCGGCGGTTCTGTTCACGCGTGGCGGCGAAGTCTTCACCGGCGACCTGCACGGTGCCCCCCGCGCGAGGCCGCTGGCCCACCAGCGCCTCCAGCAGCTCGCGCTGGCCGTTGCCCGCCACGCCAGCGACGCCGACGATCTCGCCTTCGCGTACGGCCAGCGTCAGCGAATCGACCGCCAGCGTGCCGCGGTCGCCGTCGACCTTCAGCCCGTCCACGCGCAGCCGCACGGCGCCCGGCCCACGCTCGCTGCGCGACGGCGCGACGAACTCGCGATGTGCTTCATCCGCGCCGCCCACCATGTCGCTCGCCAGCTGCCTGGGCGTGATGTCCTGCACCGCGTGGGCGGCGACGAGGCGGCCGCGCCTGAGCACGCTCACGTCGTCGGCATAGGCCATCACCTCGCGGAACTTGTGCGTGATGAGCACGATGCTGCACTCACCGGCATGCGCGCGCTCGCGCAGCAGGCCCAGCACGTCGTCGGCCTCCTGCGGCGTGAGCACGGAGGTGGGCTCGTCGAGGATGAGCAGGCGCGGCTTGAGCAGCAGCTGCTTCAAGATCTCGAGCTTCTGCTTCTGGCCGGCGGAGAGCTGCTGCGGCGTCGCATCGAGGTCAAGGCGAAAGGGCGTGCCTTCGATGAAGGCGGTGAGCTCCGCCCGTACTGCCGGCCAATCGATGATCGCCGGCAGCTTGCCTCGCGCGAGCAGCAGGTTCTCCGCCACCGTCATGCCCGGCACCAACGTGAAGTGCTGGTAGACCATGCCGATCCCCATGTCGCGCGCGGCGGTGGGCGAGTCGAGGCGCTGCTCGCGGCCGTCGATGAGCACCGCGCCGTCTTCGGCTTGCTGGTAGCCCACCACGCATTTGACGAGCGTGCTCTTGCCCGCGCCGTTCTCGCCGAGCAGCGCATGCACGGTGCCCGGGGTGACCTTGAGCGACACCTGGTCGAGCGCGGTGAAGGCGCCGAAGCGCTTGGTGAGCTGGAAGGTCTCGAGCGTCAGCGCGCGGCCTGCGGTCATGCCATTGCCTCCATCAGCGCCCGAGAATCCGACACTGCGCCGAACACGCCGCCTTGCATGGTCACCATCTTCAAGGCCGCGAGATGGTTGCCGTGGTCGGTCGCACCGGTGCAGTCCGACAGGATCAGGCATTCGAAGCCGCGGTCGTTGGCTTCGCGCATGGTGGTGTGTACGCAGACGTCGGTGGTGATGCCGGTGAGCACGAGGTTGCGGATGCCGCGCGTGTGCAGGATGAGTTCCAGGTCCGTCGCGCAGAACGAGCCCTTGCCGGGCTTGTCGATCACGACTTCGCCGGGCAGCGGTGCGAGCTCGGGAATGAGCTCCCAGCCCGGTTCGCCGCGCACGAGGATGCGGCCGCAAGGCCCCGCATCGCCGATGCCCGCGCCGATGCGCTGCGAGCGCCAGCGCTTGTTGGCTGGCAGGTCGGACAGGTCCGGCCGGTGGCCTTCGCGGGTGTGGATGATGGTGTAGCCGCGAGGCCGCATCCACGCGAGCAGGCGTTGCAGCGGCTCGATCGGTGCGCGCGTGAGCGACAGGTCGTAGCCCATGCTGTCCACGTAGCCGCCGACGCCGCAGAAGTCCGTCTGCATGTCGATGACGATGAGCGCGGTGTTCGTCGGCGACAGGCTGCCGTCGAAGGGCCAGGGGTAGGGGTTGGCGAGGACGTGGCGTTCGGTCATGGCGATGCGGCCTCTGTGAATGTTTGGGTCAGCGCGAGACGCCCAGCTCCACCGGCGCGCCTTGCAGGCTGCGGCGCGGCGAGCAAGTCCACACGAGGATCAGCAGCGTGAGCACGTAAGGCACGGCGCTGAAGAGGTAGTAGCCCTGGCTGATGCCCACCGACTGCAGCGCGGGCCCGAGGGCGCCGGCACCGCCGAAGAGCAGCGCTGCGCCCAGGCAGCGCAAGGGGCTCCAGCGCGCGAAGATGACGAGCGCAAGGGCGATGAGGCCTTGCCCGCTGGACAGGCCTTCGTTCCAGCTGCCCGGATAGTAGAGCGACAGCGATGCGCCGCCCAGCCCGGCGATGAACCCGCCGATCGTCGTCGCGACGATGCGGATGCGGTTGACCGAGTAGCCCAGCGCCTTCGCCGCATCACTGGAGTCGCCCGCCATGCGCAGAACCAGCCCCCAGCGGGTGGAGCGGAAGCCCCAGGCCAGCACCGCGGCAAGCAGCACGCCGAGCGGGAAGAGCAGGTTGATTTGCAAGGCCGACTTCACCTGCGGCGAGTTGCTCCAGTCACCGAGTGACAGCGACGGAATCTGCGGCGCCTGCGGCTGGATCAGAGGCTTGCCGAGGTAGAACGCGAGGCCGGTGCCGAGGATCATGAGCGCGATGCCCGCCGCGATGTCGTTCACCCGCGGAAGCGAGCACACGAGGCCATGCAGCAGCGCGAGTGCGGCGCCCGATGCGCCAGCGGCCAGCACGCCGACCCAGGCCGAGCCGCTGAGGTAGGCAGCCCCGAAGCCGGCCATCGCCGAGAACACGAGCACGCCCTCGAGCCCGAGGTTGATGCGGCCGGATTTCTCGGTGATGCATTCGGCCAGGCTCACCATCAGGAAGGGCGTGCCGACGCGCACTGCGCCACCGAGCACGGCGATGAGGAGTTGCATCGCGAGGGCGAGGTGATCGGCGTCCGGGCTCATCGGAAAACCTCCGTGCTGCGCACTGCGGTGTGAGCCCCTTCGGGCGGCCGTGCGGGGCTCATGCAGCAATCTCCGCGTCGATGGGGGCCGGTGGTGCATCATCGGCGCGCTTGAGGTCAGGTGTGTTCGTGCTGCGCGACGACTTCGGCATCACCTTCAGCGCACGCGCCGGCAAGGTCATGGGCATCAGCAAGCGCCCCCGCAGTGCCTCACTCGCGAGGATCAGCAGGAAGGCAAATCCTTCCAGCACCATCACCGACGCATCGGGCACGTCCATGCGCCGCTGCAGCAGGCTGCCTGCCGACCCGAAGCCGCCGAACAGCACGGCCACCGGCACGATCGCCCAGGGGTTGTGGCGCGCCACGAAGGACACGAGGATGCCCGCATAGCCGAGCCCCGCGATGAGCGACGCGTTCGCCGAGGTGTGCACCGCGGCCACTTCGATGCCGCCCGCAAGCCCCGCACAGGCACCGCCCACCGCGCAGGCCGTGACGATGATGCGCGTGCTGGGCAGGCCCACGAGCCGTGCGGCGAGTGCGTTTCCGCCCACCACGCGCGTCGCAAAACCCGAGCTCGTGAAGAAGAGCCACAGCCCCGCGAGCAGGCAGGCGACGATGCCGAAGACGAGGCCCCAGTGGATGTCCGCATCAGGCAGCGTGCCGATGCGCAGGCCTTCGATGAGCGGACGCGTCGACGGCTTGTTCAGTGATGCCAGATCGCGCATCGGCCCCTCGACCACATGCTTGAAGACCGCGATGGCGGTGTAGGCAAGCAGCAGGCTGCTGATGGTCTCGTTGACCCCGCGGTATTGCCGCAGCAGGCCGGCGACGGCGACCCATGCCGCGCCCGCGAGCGCCGCGGCCATCAGCACCATCGCCGTGCCGAGCGTGTTGGCCGGCGGCGAAAAAAGATAGGGCAGGCCGGCGCATGCCAACCCGCCCAGCACCAGCGCACCTTCGCCGCCGATGACGATCAGCCCCGCACGTGCCGGGATGGCCACGCACAAGGCGGTGAGCATCAGCGGCGCGGCACGCTGCAGGCTGTTCTGCCACGAGAACCAGTCGCCGAATGCGCCTTTGAAGAGCAGCGTCCAGGCCTGCACCGGGCTCTTGCCGCCCAGCGCGATGAAGCCGCCGAAGAGCAGCAGGGCGCCGGCGAGCGCCAGGAGCGGCAGGAGCACCGCTTCCAGCGCGTCGCGGCGGCGGTCGGTCAGCATGGTGCGCGGCGCTTGCGCGTCAGGCCTTGCCGACGACGCCTTCGACGAGGTAGTTCATGCCCTCGAGTTCGACGTCCGTCTGCTTGAAGGTCTTGCCCGCGGCGATGACGACACGGCCGGTGTTGTCCTTCAGCCCGGCGCTGCCGCCCTTGAAGATGTCGAAGCTGCCCTTCATCATCGCGGCCTTCACGTCGTCGGCGTTCTTGCGAGCGGCCGCCGTCACCATCGCACCGTAGGGCGAGGGCTTGACGAAGCCATCCTTCAGGCCGCCGCGCACGAAGTTCGGGTGCGGCTTGCCGGTGCGCGCGGCGTCGATGATGGTCTTGTAGGCGGTGAGCCAGTTCCACTCCGCGCCGGTGAGGTAGGCGTTGGGTGCGAGCTTGGCCTGGCTCGCGTGGTAGCCGCAGACCATCTTGCCGCGCTTGGCGGCGGTCTCCACGATCACCTTCGGTCCGTCCACGTGCATGGTGAACACGTCCACGCCCTGGTCGGCGAGGCTGTTGGTGGCTTCGGCTTCCTTCACCGGCATCGACCAGTCTCCGGTGAAGATGACGGTGGTGGTGATGGACGGGTCCACCGAGCGCGCGCCCATGGTGAAGGCGTTGATGTTGCGCAGTACCTGCGGAATGGGCTTCGCTGCCACGAAGCCGAGCTTCTTGCTCTTGCTCATGTGGCCGGCCACGACCCCGTTGAGGTACTGGCATTCGTCGATGTAGCCGAAGAAGCTGCCGGTGTTCTTCGGATGCTTGCCCTCGGTCCACAGGCCGCCGCAATGCGCGAAGCGGATCTTCTCGTTCTTCGCCGCGACGGCCAGCGTGTGCGGGTCGAAGTAGCCGAAGGACGTGGGGAAGAGCAGGGTGGCGCCGTCCTGCGAGATCATGGCCTGCATGGTCTTCTGCACCGCAGTGGTCTCGGGCACATTCTCTTCTTCCACCGTCTTGATGCCGGGCAGCTTCTTGATCTCCGCGACCGACTCGGCCTGCGCCTGGTTGTAGCCGAAGTCGTCCTTCGCGCCCACGTAGATGAAGCCGACCGTGATCGGCGCCTGCGCCTGCGCCAGCGACGCCCAGGAGGCGCTGCCGGCCGCCACACCAAGCGCTCCGGCGCGCTTGATCAAGTCCCGACGATTGAATGCCGACTGCGTCATGCGGTTCTCCTCTTTGGGTTGGACACTTTCTTGTATACAAGCAACGCGTGTGCCAGCGGATGTGCCGTGAAAGAGGGGACGGCTGCGCGTTCGTGGGGCGCGAAGCCGTGGGGTGTAGAGGGCCTGAGCACCAGACGCAGGCCTGGTGCACCAAAGGGTGTCAGCGCGGGCGGGCAGAATCGGCAGCACGTCGAGGCGCTTGATATATCGTTCGCCATGCCTGCCCACAACACCACCCTCATCGCCGCCGCCGTCCCCAGTGCCATCGCCGCTGATGCGCTGGGCTTCGGGCTGGTCCACCTGCTCGGGCTGGTGCAGGTCTGGGATCGCATCTGAGCCCGCCGCGCACCGTGCTCGCTCGTTGGCCTGACCTTCGCAAGCATCTCGTTGCCCTGCGGCGCGTGCAAGTGTTCCGTGAGGCGCCGGGCTTGCGGCACTTCATCGCCGTCGATGCGCTCGTGCTTCTGTCGGAGCTGGGCGTCGCCGTCGTCGTGCCCTGGTGGATCACCACCCACTCCGGCGCCGCGGCCATGGCGAGCTACGGCGTTGCCATCGCGTTGGCGACCCTGGTCGCAACGCCGTTGCTGTCGCCGTTTGGCGACCGGCACTGCAAGGCGACGCAGATCACCGCCGGCCTCGCGGTGCTGATGGCGAGCTTCCTTGGCCTCGCGGTCTGCGCGCTGCAGAAACAGTTCAGCCTGCCCGCCGTCATCGGCCTGGCCCTGGCGACGGTGCTGGCCGATGCCATCGTCAGCCCCGCACGTTCGGCCATCGTGGCGGAGCTCGTGCCCGCCGATCACCTTCCGGCCGCTCTCCAGATCCAGAAGACCTGCCGCTCGCTCAGCGGTGTGCTTGGTCCGGTGCTGGCGGGTGCGGCGCTCGCCGGCATCGGCGTCGCGCCGGCCTTGTTCGCCTGCGCGGCGGGCATCGCGTTGGCGCTGGCCTTGTCGCTGCGAATCGGCAGGCAGCCCACGGCCGAACGCGCGCGCTCCGGCCTTGCCGCTTGGTGGCGTGAACTCCATGCGGGCATTGCCGGCAAGTGGAAGATCCCGATGGAGCGGGGCTGGACGGTCGTCAACTTCTTCGTCTGGATCTTCCAGGGGCCAGCGGTGGGCATGCTCATTCCGATCAAGGTGCATTCGCTGGGCCTGTCGGGCCAATGGATGGGGCTGGCCCTGGGAGCGCTCTCGGTGGGGACCTTGATCGGAAGCCTGTTCAGCTCGCGGCTGCTCGTCCACCACTTCGGCCGCTACAAGGTGCGCCTGGGACTGGGTGCGTTCGAAGGGGCCTGCCTCGCTGCCGTGGGCCTGTCGACATCGCCTGTTCTTCTCGTCCTCGGCCTGCTGATGGCGGGCATCTGCAATGCATCGATGTCGCTCGTCGGCGCCACCCACCGGGCGCTTGCCATCCCCAGGAACTACCGCGTGCGCATGCTCGCGGCCACCTCGGTGACGACGCAGGCGGCCGGCGCGCTGGGCCCGGCACTCGTCGGGTTCGCGCTCACCTCACTGAGCGTGAACGTGGTCTATGGCGGCTTCGGCCTGCTCATGGCGACGTGCGCGATGGGCCTGGCGCTGGTGCCGCGCCTGAAGGAATTCCTCAGCCTCGAACACACCGAGGTGGTCGACTGGTATTCGCGGCAGTACCCTCACGTCTTCCCGTAGCCAGGAACCAGAAACGCCATCGCTGGGCGAACGCCGTCTCAGAGTGCCGAAGCAGCGAAGGTCTTGGACTTGGCCTTGGACTTGCGCTGCAGGAAGGGCAGCTTCGGCAGCCAGCCGAGCAGGCGGCCGAGGCTTGGCGCGGTGCCGGGGCGCTCGAAGGCCTGGAGCTGGGGCCGCGCGGATGCGGCCGGCACCGGGCGCGCGGGCTTGGCGCTCGGCCGTGGAGGTTCGACCGCCGCAGCCGGCTCGGCGGGGTTCAACACCGGCGCCAGCCATTCGAGGATCGGCTTCCACTGCAGCATGTCGCCTTGCACCTGCGCGGTGGGCAGGTCGAACAGGGTCAGGCCTTGTTCGACGCAACGCACGTAGGCCTGCGTTTCGCGCAGCACGCCGATGAACGGCAGCTTGTTCTCGTCGGCCCAGGCCTGCATGACTTCGCCGGCCTTGGTGCGTGCGTCCAGGCGCATGCCCACGGCGGCCACCTTGCAGCGGCCGCTGGCCACCCGCGGCAGCCGCATCAGCTCGGCATAGCACTCGGCCGCCGATTCGCGGTCGAAGGCCGAATTGCAGACCGGCATCAGGATCGCGTCGGCGGACATCACCACCCGGGCCAGCTCGAAACCGCGCAGCCCGCCGGGCGTGTCGAGGATGACCCGCGAGATGCCGGCCGGAGGACGCAGCACGTTTTTCGGGTCGATGGCCCAGCTGACGATGGGTAGGCCTTGCAGCGCCTGCCGCCTTTCGCGCCGACGCAGCCAGGTTCGCGTGGATTGCTGGCGATCGACGTCGCCCAGCATCACCGGCATGCCGTGGGTGGCGCAGTACGCCGCCAAGTGCGTGGCCAGCGTGCTCTTGCCGCTGCCACCCTTGCGATTGATCACTGCAATGACGGGCATGACTTCCGTGGTGCATGCGCGAAGGCGCAAGCCTCGATTACATCACCAATCTCCCCGGCGGAAACACGTGGAAAAGCCGGAAAGAGCCCGCCATCTCCCGGCTTGGGGCCGCCGGGCGGCCGACCGTCACGGGGTCGTCTTGCGGGGAACGCCGTCGGGCGCCGACTGGCGCAGGGTCATCAGGTTGGGGATCGGCACCGCGCGCTGCAGCACTTCTTCGCCCAGCCACAGCGCGCTCTTGTAGGCACGCCGGGCCACGGCGGGCAGCGGCATCTGCTGATAGTCGTCGTTGAAGACCTCGAAGCTGTAGTCTCCCCGGTAGCCCAGCTCATGCAGCCGCGTGACCCATTCCGCGACCTGCGCGCTGTGCACCCCTTCGCCGGGGAACACCCGGAAGTGGCGCGCCGTCGTGATGCGCTCTTCGATCGAGCGGATTTCCTGCCACATGAAGTCGGCCAGCTGCACCAGGAAGATCTTGTCCGGGTCGAGCATGTCGAGCTCGTCGGCCGGCGTCTTGGCGGCAAAGGCGTGGAAGGAGTCCAGCCCGATGCCGAGGTTGGGCATGTCGGCGCGGCACACGATGTCCCAGGCCTGCGGAAACTCGTTGACCGTGCGCCCCCACGACAGCCCTTCGTAGGCCACCTTCACGTTGAGCGGCAGTGCGAGGATCGCAAGCTTGCGCAGGTCGCGCGCCATCGCGTCGGGGTCGGTGCTCGCGTGGGTGGAGGTCGAAGAACAGACCAGCAGCACCTTGGCGCCGAGCGCGGCGCACATCTCGAGCATCGACTTGGCGACGTCGATCTTGTAGTCGTGCAGGTGGCCGGACAGGCCCTCGAAGTCGCGCAGTACCTGGAAGCCGGTCACGCGCAGGCCGCTCGCGCGCACCGCATCCACCGCGGCGTCCAGGCCGTCGGCGTGGCCGACGACGTCGCGCGCGCTGAGCATGATCTGGCTGAAGCCGGCATCGCGCGCGGCCTTCAGCTTGGCCTCCAGCGGGCCTGCGAACGAGATGGTGTCGACGCCGAAGTCGTCGATGTTGCCGCTGCTGTGCGTCATGGCCTCGTGCTCCTCAGCCGTCGATGTGGACCAGCTCGAAGCCCACCCCGTCGAGCACGGGCTGGGTCAGCGCGCCGCGCACGCCGCTGTGCACCTCGGGCGACTCGACGAACTCCATGCCGCGTGCGCGCCACTCGGCCACCGCGGCCAGGACGTCGGGCGTGCCGAGCGCGACGCGGCTGAGCAACTCGTCCCCTTCCACATCGAAGATGCCGGGCTCGATCAGCTGCAGGTAGAACGTGCCGCACGGGCTTTGCAGCACGCGCCCCTTGGGCAGCACGCCGAAACGCTGGTCGTCCGGCAGCTCGGAAAAGCCGAACAGCTCGCGGTAGAACTCGGTCCAGTCGTTGACGCGGTCGTTGCCGATGTACTGCACCACGCCGAACCAGCGCAGGCCGGCAATCGCCGGCGGCGTGCGGTTGACGGTCGGGATGGGAACGAAGTCGACGTCGTAGATCGAAAACTCCTTCCAGCGGTCGATGAAATAGAGGCGGCTCGCACCAACGCCGTGGATCGCCGGGATGTGCAGTTCCATCGGCTCGACCTGGGTCGGCACCGCCCAGGCGCCGCGGTCGAGTGCACGCCGGTAGGCTGCCGCGGCGTCGCGCACGCGCAGCGCGATGGCGGCGATTCGTGGGCGCTCGCCGTGGGGTGCGCCGCGCGAGGGGACGGCGTTGTGCGCGTTGACGATCACGTTCATCTCGCCCTGCCGGTACAGCATCACCTCGCGCGAGCGGTGTCGCGCCACCGGCCGAAAGCCGATCGTCTCCAGCACCTGGCCGAGCGCCTGCGGCTTGCTGGTGCTGTACTCGATGAACTCGATGAACTCGATGCCGGCCAGGCCGAGCGGGTTGGCGATGTCACCGATGGCTTCGCGGTCAGGGCTCATTGTGTTTTCCTTCAGTCGATGCGCACTGGCATGCCGCCCGATCGAGCCGATTCCGCCACGGCCAGCGTCACGCGCAGCGTGCGTGCCGCATCGGCGGCGCTGACTCGGGGTTCGGCATCGCCGCGGATCACGGCGCAGAAATGCGCGAGCTGGCGTGCCAGCGGGTCGTGGGCTTCGGTCGAAACGGTTTCTCTGTTCAGCGGCGACCACCACGAGGCCTCGCCGGTGCTGGTGCGCAGCCGCATCGTCGGCACGTTGAGCGAGCCGTGCTCGCCGGCGATCACGTAGCAGTCTTCGTCGCCGTGGTGGTCGTAGGCCGGGTTCTCGCCGGACGTCTGTTCCCAGCTTCGCGGGCTGGCGGCGCAGTCGCTGAGCAGGAAGCTGCCGAGCGCGCCGTTCGCAAAACGCAGGCCGATCGTGGCCGTGTCCTCGACCTCGAAGCCGCGCACCGCGTTCGACGACATGGCCTGCACCTGCACGATCTCGCCCAGCAGCATGCGCAGGTTGTCGATCTCGTGCACGAGGTTGATGAGGATCGGGCCGCCGCCGGCCTTGGCGCGCCACGGGCCGTCTGCGAAGTAGCGGGCCGGCTTGCGAAAGGTGGCGCTGCCGTTGACGGCGACGATGCGCCCGAGCCGGCCTGCGGCAATCACCTCGCGAGCGGCTTCGAGCACGCCGCTGTGGCGCCGGTGGTGGCCCACCAGCACCGGCACGCGGCTGGCGGCTTCGGCATCGGACAGGCGGCGCGCGTCCGCCAAGGTGTCGGCGACAGGCTTTTCGACCAGCACCGGCACCTGGCGCTCGATGCAGGCGAGGGCGCCGCCCACGTGTAAACCGTTCGGCGTCGCGAGGATCACGCCGTCGGGCTTGATCAGGTCGAGCATCGTGCCCAGGTCGGCGTGCAGCGCGACACCTTCGGCGCGTGCGACTGCGGCCGCGCTGGGCGACGGATCCGCCAGCGCGACCAGCGTGCAGTCGTCGTGGGCGCGGATGCGGGCGATGTGTTCCCGGCCGATCAGTCCGGCGCCGGCCACCGCCAGGCGCAATGCGGCGCGACGTGCCATCAGGCGGCCTTCGGCGGATGCGCGCCGCCGAGGAAGAGGCGCTCGATGTTCGGATCGGCCAGCAGTTCATCGGCACGCTTGTGCAGCACCAGCCGCCCCGATTCGAGCGCGATCGCTTCGTCGGCCATCTTCAGCGCGCTCTTCACGTTCTGCTCGACCATCAACACCGTGGTGCCCTGGTCGGCCAGTTGACGCAGCAGCTTGAACACGTCGGCGACCACCAGCGGGCTCAGGCCGATCGAAGGTTCGTCGATCAGGATCACCTTGGGCCTGAGCAGCAGCGCGCGGCCGACCTCCAGCTGCTTCTGCTCGCCACCCGAGAGCGACGACGCGGCGCTGTCCAGGCGCTCCTTGATGCGCGGGAAACGCTGCAGCACCTCGGGGATGCGCTCGCGCGTGGTCTTCATGCCCAGCGTGATGCCGCCGAGCTCCAGGTTTTCATACGCCGTGAGCTGGCCGAACAGGTTGCGGCCCTGCGGCACGAAGGCGATGCCATGCTGCAGCAGCAGGTCGCGCGCACTCGCGCCGGTGATGTCCTGCCCATCGAGCCTGATGCAGCCCTGGCGCACCTTGAGCATGCCGAACAAGGTCTTCAGCACCGTCGACTTGCCGGCGCCGTTGGGGCCGAGCAGCAGCGTGATCTTGCCGCGCCGGGCCTTGAAGCTCAGGTTGTTGAGGATCATGAACTCGCCGTAGCCGGCGACGACATCGTCGAATTCGATGCAGGTGTCCATCTCAGCTCCCCAGGTAGGCGTCCAGCACCTGCTTGTTGCCGCGGATCTCGGCCGGCGTGCCGATGGCCATCACCGTGCCTTCGACCATCACCATGATCCGGTGGCACAGGTCCATCACGAAGTCCATGTTGTGCTCGATGACGATGAAGCTGCCCTTGCGCGTCTGGTTCAGCTCCTTGAGCAGCGTGCTGATGCCGCCGACCAGGCTCGGGTTGACACCGGCGCAGGGCTCGTCGAGCAGCACCAGCTCAGGGTCGCTCATGAAGGCCATCGCGATGTCGACCAGCTTCTGCTGGCCGTAGCTCAGCTCGCCGGCCTTCTTGTGGGCGACGTGGCGGATGCGGAACTGGTCGATCAGCGCGTCCGCCTTGGCGCCCAGGCCCGAGTCGCTCGGTGCGGCCATGCGGCTCCACATGCTGCCGCGGTGTTCCTGCGCCGCGACGATGAGGTTGTCGCGGACGCTCATCTTGCCGAACACCTGCAGCGTCTGGAAGGTGCGGCCGACGCCACGGTGGTTGAGCGCCAGCGGCGAGAGGCCGGTGATGTTCTTGCCGTTCAGCTCGATGCTGCCGGCGTCGGGCTTGATCTGCCCGAGCACGCTGTTGAACATGGTCGTCTTGCCTGACCCGTTGGGGCCGATGACGCCGAAGATCTCCCCCGGCATCACCTCGAACGACACGCCGCCCACCGCCTGGATCGCGCCGTAGGACTTCTTCAGCCCGTTGACCTTGAGAAGCGGGCTCATGTCCGTGCTCCCAGCGCCTCGGCCGATGCGGCGCGGGCCGCCGAGGCCTCGCGTGCCTGGCGCCGTGCCTTGAGCCGGTCTGGGATGCTCAGCAGCCCGTCGGGCAGCCACAGCATCAGCACGACCACCGCGCTGCCGAAGACGAACAAGTACCAGGCCTGTGCAAACCGCAGCCACTCGGGCAGCAGTACGCCGACCGCCGAGCCGAGCAGCGGGCCGAAGAAGTAGCCCGGGCCGCCGACCACGACCATCAGGTACATCATGATCGACGCGCCCACGCCGAACGGCGCCGGCTCGACGAACTGCACCAGTGAAGCGAACAGCGCGCCCGCGATGCCGGCATAGGCCGCGCCGATCGCGAAGCTGAGTAGCGTGTAGGCCTGGATGTTCACGCCCAGGCTCTCGGCGCGGATCGGGTTGTCGCGCAGCGCCGTGAAGGCCTTGCCCCAGGGTGAGCTCAACAAGCGCCACAGCACGAAGGCCAGCACCAGCGTGACGCCGAGCACGAAGTAGTAGTAGGCGAGGTTGCCGTCCAGGCTCAGGCCCAGCAGGCCCGGCCGGCCGACGTTGTTGATGCCGAAGGTGCCGCCGGTCAGCCACTCTTCGTTGCGCATCACGAGCCAGATCGCGGTGTTGAAGCCCAGCATCGCGAACGCGAGGTAGATGGTCTGCACCCGCAGCGCCGGAAAGCCGAGCCCGAGGCCGACGACGAAACAGCCCACGGCGGCCAGCGGCAGCCCGAGCCAGAAGCTGAAGCCGGCTTTCATCAGGATCGCCACGCAGTAGGCGCCGATGCCGAAGAACGCCGCGTGGCCGAGCGACTTCTGACCGGCGTAGCCGACGGTCAGGTTCAGCCCCATGTTGGCGATCACGAAGACCAGCCAGTAGCTGAACAGGTAGACGCCGTAACTCTTGAGAAAGGGCGGCACCGCTACCAGCACGGCCAGGCCGAGCAGGCCGATGAGAAGTGATTTCTTCATGGTGTGGCCTCGGCTTCAGACTTTGCGTTCGATGCGTTGGCCCAGCAGGCCCTGCGGCTTGAACAGGATCACGAGCATGAAGATGACCAGCGCCACCGCGTCCTTGTAGGTCGGCGAGATGTAGGCCGCCGCCAGGTTCTCGGCCACGCCGACGATGAGCCCGCCGAGCAGCGCGCCTCGCGAGTTGTTGAAGCCGCCGATGATCGCGGCGAAGAAGGCCTTGGTGCCGAGCGACTCGCCCATGTCGAACTTGGCGAGGTAGGTCGGCGTCACCAGCAGCGCGGCGGCGCAGGCCAGCACCGCGTTGATCGCGAAGGTGTAGAAGATCATGCGCGGCACGTTGATGCCGAGCACCGTCGCGCTGTCGGTGTTCTGCGCCACCGCCTGCATCGCACGGCCGGTGACGGTCTTCGAGAGAAACGCCTGGGTGCCGAGCACCAGCAGCAGCGCGAAGGCGAGCGTGCCCACGTCGGACAGCGTCACGGTGACGCCGCCGATGTTGAACAGCTTGTCGGCGAACAGCCCCGGGAACGGATGGGCTTCGGCGCTGTAGCCTGCGCGCACGCCGTTGCGCATCGCGATGGCCAGGCCGATGGTCGCCACCACGATCGGCATCATGCCGAAACGCAGCAAGGGGTCGGCGATGCCGCGCTTGAACCCCCAGCCCAGCACCAGCACCGCCACGCCGCAGGTCAGCACGAAGCTGACCAGGAGCGGCATGCCGAGCGCCGAGAAGCCGAGCATCATGAAGGCCGGCAGCATCACGAACTCGCCCTGGGCGAAATTGATCGTGCCCGATGCTTGCCACAGCAACGTGAAGCCAAGCGCGGCGATCGCGTAGATGCCGCCCGTCGCCATCCCGGACAGCAGCAGTTGCAGGAAGTCTGTCATTGCACAGGCCTGCTTACTTCTTGCCCAGCGGCGGCAGCGTTTCCTTGACTTCTTGTTTGCCGTTCTTCACCTCGACGATGAAGCTTTCGCGGTCGAGGTCGCCGTTGGCGTCGATCGTCACGTCCATCAGGATGCCGGGCTCCTTCGCAGCCGTGATCGTCAGCCCGTGCAAAGCCTTGGCGACGGCGACCCGATCGAGCTTGCCGACCTTCTCGATGCCTGCCTTGAGCATGTAGACGGCGGTGTAGCCCTTGATGCCGTTGTGGTCCGAGACGTACTTGTATTCCTTCTCGAACTTCGAGCGGAAGGCGCGCATCGCCGGGATCGGCGCGTCCACCGTCAGGCCCACGTGGGCGAGTGCGCCGTTGGCCGCCTCGCCGGCGAGGTCGATGACCTTCTGCCCCGTCAGCGTGGTCTCGCCGACGATCGGCTTGCTCCAGCCCTGCTTTCGCAGTTCGCGCAGCGCCCGCGCCGACTCTTCTTCATTGGTGTAGACGAACACCGCGTCGGCGTTGCTCTGCTTGGCCTTCAGCACCGGCGCGGAGAAGTCGACCTGGCCCGAGTCGGTCGAGATGTCGGCCGCCACCTTCAGGCCGGCCGCTTCGGCCGCCTTGCTGAAGGCGTCGCGGCCGCCCTTGCCGAAGTCGTTGTTGACGAAGATCACGGCCACCGTCTTGGCCTTCAGGTTGTTCGCGATGTAGCGCGCGACCTTGGGCATCGACGTGGTCTGCGTGAAGCTGGTGCGAAAGATGTACGGGTTGCCCTGCTGGGTGATGGAGGCCGCCTCGCCGCCGGTGAAGTTGGGCGTCTCCGCACGCTTGGTTTCGGCCATGCTGACGAGCACCGAGCCCGAGAAGGTGGGGCCGATGACCGCGAACACGCCGTCGTCGATCGCCTTGGCCGCGAGGCCCTTGGCCACGCCCGGGTTGGATTGCGTGTCGTTGACGATGGTCTCGAGCTTCTTGCCGAGCACGCCGCCTGCGGCGTTGATCTCCTTCACGGCGAGTTCGATGCCGTTCTTCGCATTCGTGCCGGCCGTTGCGCCCGCGCCGGACAACTCCTGCAGCACCGCGATCTTGATGGTCTGCGCGTGCACCGTGGACGCGAGCGAGACGCAGGCGAGGGCGATGGCGCTGGTGATGAAGTGACGTGTTTTCATGTTTGTCTCCGTTGGTCTACTCGAATGAACGACAGGAAATCAGGGCGCGGCCAGGAGCGCGCGAACATCGGACGCGTCGGCCTGCACGGCCCGCGCGATGGCATCGAAGCCGAAGAAGGACAGGTACTCGGGAACCTGCTGCACCATCATCTCGAAGCCGGGGTGCGCAGTGATGCCGCGTGCGTGGCAGGCCCGCAGCAGCGGCGTCGGCTGGTTCTTCATCAGGATGTCGATCACCGCCGCACCGGCGTCGACGCGTGCCACGTCGAAGGGCAGGGGGTCGCCGGGCTTCAATCCGAGTGGCGTCGAGTTGACGACGAGGTCGAAGCCCGCCGGGTCGGGCGCGCCGGCCGCGACCACGTCGATGCCGAACTCGCTGCCCAAGCGCGGTGCGATGGCCGCGGTGCGACCCGGCACGTTGTCGAACAGCGCGAGGCGCGACACACCGCGTGCGGCCAGCGAGGTGGCGATCGCGACGCCTCCGCCGCCCACGCCGACCACCAGCGCGCTGCGGCCTTCGATCGAGATGCCGAAATGGTCGAGCGCCTTTACGAAGCCGACGCCGTCGAACAGCGCGCCTTCGAGCGAGCCGTCGGCATTGCGGCGTGCCGCGTTCACGGCGCCCGCGGTGCGGCCCAGGCGGTCGCAGCGGTCGAGCAGATCGACCATTGCCGTCTTGTGCGGGATCGCGAGCCACAGGCCGTCGATGTTGCGGGCCTTCGTCACCTGCTGCACGAAGCCGTCGAGGTCGGCTGGCGCCACGTGGGCCGGCACCAGCACCGCGTCGACACCGTGGGCGCGGAACAGGTGGTTGAAGGCCTCGGGCGCGCGCACCTGCGCAACCGGGTCGCCGAGGATCAGGAAGACCCGCGTGGTGCCGGTGATGGGCATCGCAGCCTGCGAAGAGGGGGCGTCGTTGTGCGTCATGTGGAAGCCACGATAGGAACCCCGGGGCTTTCCCTCAAGGCGTTTCAGCGCCCTCGCGCGATCATCGCTCACACTGAGCGATGATCATTCGCTTGCCGGGTTTCCTCTCATGACTGACCATCCCTTCGAGATCGACAAGAAAGACCTGATCGAAGGTCTGGGCAAGGGGCTGAAGGTGATCGAAGCCTTCGACGACGACCACCCCCGGCTCACCGCCAGCGAGGCGGCCGCGCTCACCGGCATCTCGCGCACCGCGGCGCGTCGGTTCCTGTTGAGCCTGTGCCACTTCGGCTATGCCGCGACCGACGGCAAGCACTTCTGGCTCGCGCCGCGGGTGCTGCGCCTCGGGCAAAGCTACCTCGGCGCGGCGCGATTGCCGCGCCTGGTGCAGCCCTTCATCCAGCGCGCCTCCATGCAAAGCGGCGAGACCGTCAACATGAGCGTGCTCGACGGCCACGAAGTGGTCTACGTGGCACGCAGCAACCCGCCGCGCTACGTCTCGATCGGCTACCAGGTCGGCGTGCGCGTGCCGGCCCATGTGGTCACGCCGGGCACCGCGATCCTGGCGACCTTCGCCGAAGAAGCGCTCGACGCCTGGATTGCCGAACACCAGTTCACCAGCTTCACCTCGCACACCGTCACCGACCCGGCGCAGTTCCGCGACAACGTGCACGCGGCGCGCGCACTCGACTATTGGATGACGGACCAGCACCTGGATGCCGGGCTGCGCGGCATTGCGGTCGCGCTGAAAGACCGGCGCGGCGAATGTCGCGGCGCGATCGGCATGACGCTGCAGGTGCAGGCCTACAGCAGCGAGCAGATGACGGACAAGCTGCTGCCGCTTCTGCGCGAGGCGGCGCAGTCACTGCGGCCCTTGCTGTAGCGCGATACTTTGCTTCGTGGTCACAGCACGCACCCTGTCACTTGCGGCCCTCACGGTCATCGAGCTGTCGCCGGTGCAGCAGGTGCGCTGCGCGGCGCAGGCTGGCTACAGCCATGTCGGGCTGCGCCTCATCCCCGCCACCGATGACGAGCCCCGATGGGACGCCGTCGGCGACACGCCGATGGTGCGCGAGCTGCGTGTGGCCTTGCTCGACACCGGCGTCAGGGTGCTCGACGTCGAGATCCTGAGGCTCAAGCCGCAGACGGTGGTCGCCGATTTCGCGGCGCTGCTCGACACCGCCGCGTCACTCGGTGCGCGTTACTTGCTGGTGGCCGGCAACGACCCCGACCCCATTCGCCTGACCGATCGTTTCGCCGCACTCGCCGACCTGGCCGCGCCGCTCGGGCTGTCGCCCTGCATCGAGCCGATGCCGTGGACCGACGTGCGCGATTTTCTTCAGGCGGCGCACATCGTGGACGCGGCCGGACGCGACAACGCCGGCGTGCTGGTCGATGCGATCCACTTCGACCGGGGCGGCAATCACCCGGGTCAGATTGCATCGCTGGCGCCGCAGCGGCTGCCGTATGCACAACTCTGCGATGCGCCGGCCGAACGGCCGCAGGACCTGGAGACCTTGCTGTACCAGGCACGCGCCGAACGGCTGCCGCCGGGCGAGGGTGGTCTCGACCTGACGAACCTCGTGCGTGCCCTGCCGCAGGACATCGCCTTGAGCCTGGAGGTGCCGATGCGCCGCTTGTCGGAGACGCTGCCGGCGGATCAGCGTGCGCGGCGCCTGCGCGATACGACGCTCAGATGGCTGGCGTCCGTCGCCTGACACCGAGCGCTGCGCTTCACAGCAATGCGAGCGTGTTCGCATCCGGCACGCCACCGAAGTACTTCTTCAGTGCTGCGCTGAACACCGGCTCGGCCGGTGCCACCTGCGCGAAGAGCGTCATGCAGGAGCGGAACTTCATGTCGTCCGGCGTGCCGAAGATTTGCAGCGCCGTCTTGCCCTCGACACCGAGCACCAGCGCGCTGCAATGCTGCAGGCGTGGCCCCAGCAGCGGGTGGCGCCAATAGGCCAGCGCTTCCGCCTTGGATGCGATGCCGTAGTGCTGGGCCGTCGAGCTGCGGCCCAGGCCCTTGAGCTGCGGGAAGACGAACCACATCCAGTGGCTGCGCTTCGCGCCTGCTGCGAGCTCGGACTGAACCTGCGCGTACACGCTGTCCTGCGCGACCACGAAGCGCTGCAGATCGTGGGGATCGTCGATGCCGGTGTCCGCTGCCATGCGCACACTGTATCGGTCTCCAAGACTTCATGGCAAACGGCTCGCGAACTCCAACGACACGACCCACATGCTTGATCAGCATAGGCAACAAGCGTCCGGGCTGCGTGCCGCGTGCGAGCGGCAGCCGGCGATCGGCGTCGCGGCGGGCGGCGGAACCTAAGCGTGTGCGCTTTGATAGGCCCAGAAGCGCGGCAGGGCGAAGCCCGTCACGATGACGCTTGCAAGGCAGATCGCGCCGCCGGACCACACCGCCGCTGACACACCCCAGGCGTCGGCCATGAAGCCGGCCCGCGCATTGCCGACAAGCGGGCCGGTCAGGTAGCTGATCATCTCGATGCCGGCCAGGCGACCACGCAGGGTGTTGGGGATGGTCTGGTTCCAGATCGTGCCGCGGAAGACGCCGCTCACCATGTCGGCCGCACCGGCCACCGCCAGGCACAGGAGACCCAGCGACAAGCTGGGTGCGAAGCCGAGCGCCACGATGCCCAGCGCCCACACGGCCGCCGCGATGATCACCGCGCGGCCATGGCGCGTGACCTTGCCGGTCCAGCCGCTGAACAGGCCGATGGCCAGCGCCCCGACCGACATCGCCGACAACAGCCAGCCCACCGACTCGGTGCGCCCGTCTTGCGCGGCCATGGCCGGGAAGAGCGCGACCGGGAAGGCGAAGGCCATCGCGACGATGTCCACCACGTAGGTGCCCATGAGCTCGGGGCGTGCCCACGCGAAGCGCAGGCCTTCGGCCAGGTCTGCCAGGAGATGGGGGCGCTCGCTTGGCGCATCGGTCGCGTCAATCGCCACGCGCGGAATGCGGTAGATGAAGACCAGCGCCGCAAGAAAGGTGCAGAAGTCGAACAGGTAGGCACCGACGGCGCCCCAGCGTGCCAGCAGCAGGCCGGCGAGTGCCGGGCCGGCCACCATGCCCACGGTGCCGCGCACCGACGAGAGCGCAGCGACCGCGGCGAACTCCTCGGGCCGCGCGAGCTTTTGCGTCAACGCTTCCAACGCCGGGCGGTGGAAACCGCTCGCGCCCTGCAGCACGGCCACGAGCGCGTAGATGGCGAGCACGCTGGGCGCGGCGGCCAATGCGTTGCCCAGCAGGCCTGCCAGGCACATCGCCATCAGGCCTTCCGAGCCGATCAGCAGCCGCTTTCGGTCCACGCGGTCGGCCACCGCGCCGCCCAGCAGGCCGCAGATGACCACCGGCAGCAGTTGCACGAGGCCCAGCAGGCCCACCTGGGCGTTGGAATGCGTCAACTGGTAGAGCTGCCAGGGCACGGCGACGTAGCTGACCATGGTGCCCAGGCCCGAAATGAACTGGCTGGCGAACAGGCGGCGGAAGGACGTGTTGTGGCGAAGCGGGGCGATGTCGAGAAACATTCGGACGAGCCTTGGTGTTTGATTACGCGGCCGGCGAGGGCGGTCGGCGGCGCTGCAGTCGATGCGCCTGCCTGAACGCCTCGGGTGTCACACCGACGCGCCGCCGAAAGAACTTCACGAAGTTGGTCGGCTCGCTGAAGCCGAGAAGTTCGCCGACCGCCGCTGAAGTCGACGCGCTGTGCACGAGCAGGCGCTGGGCTTCGAGAGCCACGCGTCGATCCACTTCCTCCTTGGCGGAGTGCCCCAGCGCGTCCTTGCAGGTGCGCGTCAAGGTGCTCGTCGAGACGCACAGCTTGCGGGCGAGCGTTGCGACGGAAGGACGGGTGTTGACCAGGCCGTCCAGCTCGCGTCGCAGGCGTCGAATCAACATCGCCTGTACTGTGGCAGGCGACGCTTGCCCTGTGGCCGTCCGGCTCATGCTGAGCATCAGGCACACGAGCAGCTCGTGCGCCATGGCGGCGGAAAGCTGGTCCAGCGAGGGCTGATCGAGTTCTTTGCGGAGCATCGCTGCCAGCGAGCTCCAGGTGGCCAGCCCGTCTGCGTTCATCTTGAAGTGGACGGGCCAATCGTCCAGCCGCAGGAGCGCCATCGTCCCCCGCTGCAATGCCGATGCGGTGGGCTGCACGACGGCCGGGTCGATCAGCAGCAGGTCGGCTTCGAGGCCATTCGCACGCTGCCACTGCTGCACCTGCCCGGGCCTCACGACGACCACGTGGCCTCTTTGCAGCGCGAATCGCTCGAAGTCCACCAGGTGCGGCCCACTCCCTCCGGTCGCCACGAGCACCATGAAGAACTCGATGCGCTCCGTCTCGAACAGCAGCGTCGCGGGCACGCGGGCGCGAAGCTCCGACAAGGTCATCATTTCCACGCCGATCGGGTTCAGTCGGGCGTTCGCGAAACGCGTTTCGCGCAGGGCCTTCCGGGGCAGGGTCACGACCATCCTTTCAACACAGCCATTGGGGGCGGTGCGCGATTTCTACCATCGATTGCACGACGCCGACCTCGTCGGCATGAGCAGAAACCGGCGCAGTGCGTGCTGCAAACCAACCTCAGGCTCACTGCAATGTCTTCCTTCCGCATCCGCTCGGCGCGAGTCGCCGTGCTGGGGCTTCTGTCGGTCGCCGCCGGCTGCGCCTCGACCATGTCGACATCCAAAGGAACGTCCATGTCCTCCGACCCCAAGGCGCAGGTCGTCGCGCTGCTCAAGTCCATCGAAACGGGTGATCCGGCTCCGGTCGCTGTCGTCAACCCCACCAAGTACATCCAGCACAACCTCGCCGTCGGCGACGGCCTGGCCGGCTTCGGTGCGGTGCTGCAGGCCCTGCCGAAGGGTTCGGCCAAGGTGAACACGGTGCGCGTCTTCCAGGACGGCGACTTCGTCTTCGCGCACACCGACTACAACTTCTTCGGCCCGAAGATCGGCTTCGATATCTTCCGTTTCGAAGACGGCAAGATCGTCGAACACTGGGACAACCTGCAGGAGACGCCTGCCAAGCCGAACCCGAGCGGCCGCGCGATGATCGATGGCCCGACCGTGGCGACGGATGCGGACAAGACGGCGGCCAACAAGAAGCTGGTCGCGGCCTTCGTCGACGACATCCTGGTGAACGGGCGCATGGACCGGCTCGCGGACTACTACGACGGCGACAAGTACCACCAGCACAACCCGCAGATCGCCGATGGCCTGTCCGGCCTTGGCGCCGCGCTGCAGGCCATGGCCCGGGCCGGCGTGACGATGAAGTACCACAAGGTGCACAAGGTGCTGGGCGAAGGCAGCTTCGTGCTCGTCGCCAGCGAAGGCGAGTTCGCCGGCAAGCCGAGCGCGTTCTACGACCTCTTCCGCGTCGAGAACGGCAAGATCGGCGAGCACTGGGACACGATCGAGACCATCCCGGCCCGGGCAGAGTGGAAGAACGCCAACGGCAAGTTCTGACACGGGGCTCGAATGAAACCCTGGAAGTTCTTGGCGAGTGGCTGGTGATCGTGCATTGGCGGTCGGCGAAGGATGCCGACGCATCGATGGCGAGCGTCGAGAAGGCGCCGGCCGCGGCGCCCTTCATGTCGAAGATCGAGGCCTCGACGATGAGCATGAAGCGCTATCAAAAGTAGCGTGCTGGGGTTGGTTGGGCACAATCCTCAGCCCATGCTCAGCCCCAGACTCATCGCCTTGCTCGGAACGCTCTGCCTTTCGAGCGCCGCACTTTGCGCAGCGGTTGCTGCGCCGGCCGCACTGCCCACCAAGCCGCGCCTCGTTGTCCTCACCGACATCGAGAACGAGCCGGACGACACCCAGTCCCTCGTGCGGCTGCTGCTGTACGCCAACGACAACGAGCTGCGCGAGCTCGAACGGCCTGACCCGCGTCCGCTGTGGGTCAGCGTCTGGGGCGGTGCCAACACGCTGGCGCAGGCCTTGCACAGCCTGCAGCGCACGCGCTCGACCGAGGCCGTCTCCCAGGCCGTCAGGCGCCTGCGCGTCTACGCCATCTCCGACCAGGACGACACCGGGGCGTGGCTGCGCCGCCAATTCCCGGACCTCTTCTACGTCGTCAGCCCTGGCGGCTACGGCAACGCCACCTGGGGCGCCATGTACCGGGAGATCGAAGGCATCGACAACAGCACCGTCGGCAATGACTGGATCGCCAGCCACATCCAGCAGGGCCACGGCCCGCTCGGCGCGGTCTATCCGGACATCGCCTACGGCATGGAAGGCGACACGCCGTCCTTCCTCGGCCTCATTCCGAACGGCTTGAATTGGCCCGACAAACCCAACTGGGGCGGCTGGGGTGGGCGTTACGAGCTCTACACGCCGCGCCGCGAGGACACCGACCCCAACGGATTCAACGGCGGCGTCCCCATCGAGGCCGAGACGCGCCCGATCTGGACCAATGCGGTGGACCGCTACCGGCCCTATGTGCGCGCGGCCTTCGGCCGCCCCATCAAGCCCGCCGAGCGCGAATTCAGCGACGCGGGCGTGACCTTGTGGCGCTGGCGCGAGGCCATCCAAAATGATTTCGCCGCGCGCATGCTCTGGACCACGCGCGCCCCGGCCGAGGCCAACCACGCGCCAGTCGTCCGGCTGGCGCACCCTGGCGCGCTGCATGTGCGCGCAGGCGACTGGATTACCCTCGACGCGAGCGCCAGCACGGACCCCGATGGCGACAGCCTGAGCTTCCTGTGGTTCGTCTACCCCGAGGCCGGCACGCTCAAGACACCGCTTCCGATCGGCACGGAGAACCTGGCGAGGGTGCGATTCCAGTTGCCCGAGGTGGAGGCAGCCGTCACGGCCCATGTCATCGTGCAGGTGACCGACAAGGGCACGCCGGCGCTCTCGCGGTACCAGCGGGTGATCCTGCAGATCGAGCCGCGCGTGAAGTGAGGTGGTGCGGTGCTCGGCAGGCGCCGCGCGCCGCGCAGGTCAACTGGCTGCGGCCGCTGCATATCGGTTGACGACGATGCCGCAGTCGTAGGCGGCGGAGTCCAGCAGCTTCAGGTGCAGGCCATCCGACAACTGGCTGAAGATCGATCGCCCGGCGCCGACCGCAGCCGGGTTCACGAACAGCTGGAACTCATCGACCAGGCCGGCTGCCACGAGTGCGGAGGCGAAGCCCACGCCGCCGAAGACGATGATGTCGCCGTCGATGCGCCGCTTGAGCGCGTTGACTTCCTCCTTCATGCCGCCGGGGGCCAGCACGGTGCGCTTCCAGCGTGAACTCGGCAGCTTGTCGGTCAGCACCACCTTGGGCGACTGGACGACCTTGCGTGCGAAGTCGTACTCCGGTTCGCCTGCATGGTCGCGCGCGACGCGTTCCCAGTGATCCAGATAGCCCTCCTCGGCCATGATTCGGCTGAGAAGGATGCAGCCGACGGAGTCGAAGACGGCGTTGAAGCGACGCTTCAGGCGGTCGTCCCAAGTCCAGGGGCCGCTCCAGTCCCAGACCTGCCAGTCGATGTCCGTGTCGGCCGACACGCATCCGTCCACCGAGATCTGCATCTGAAGGATGAGCCTGCTCATGTCGGGCTCCGCTTGTGCCAAAGCACGACGTTGCCGTTGGAGAAGACCCGGCTCTGGGTGAGCTGCAGTGGCACCCGGTGGTCCAGCCCCTCGAACAAGGTCCTGCCGGCGCCGAGAACGATCGGGACCAGGACCGTCTGGTACTCGTCGACCAGATTCGCCTGCGCCAGCTGCGACACGATGCTGCCGCTGCCCAGCACCACGAGGTCTTGCGGCGCATCGCGCTTGAGGGCACGGACCGCGTCCAGCATGCCGTCGCTCACCAGCCGCGTGTTGGACCAACCGGCCTTCTTGAGACTGCGCGAGAAGACCACCTTGGACGCCCGGGTCATGCCCTGGGCCACGTCCGGGGCCATCTGCCGCCCGGCCGGCGTCGGCCAGAACGAGGCCATCTGCTCGTACGTCACGCGGCCGAACAGCAGCGTGCCCTCGTGCCGTGCGTTGCCGGCGACAAAGCCGTCCCACTCCGGATCAGGACGATGCGCCCAGCTCATGTCGCCATGGGCGTCGGTGAAGTAGCCGTCGAGCGAGATGCTGGTGAAAACAATGAGTTTGCCCATGTGAATCGCCTCTGCGTAAGGTGGGTGGAAATGCAACCTGTCCGAGTTAGTCCTAAAGTAGGACTAGTCAATCCTACTTCAGGATTGCAGAATCGCGAAATGTCGACTCTTCGAAGCTATGACGACCCTTGTGGCATTGCCCGCGCGCTGGACTGCATCGGCGAACGGTGGGCGTTGCTGATCGTTCGCGAGTTGCTGTTCGGCCCGAAGCGGTACACCGATCTGCGCGCCGGGCTGCCATTCGCCAGCCCGAACGTGCTGTCGCAGCGCCTTCAAGAGCTCGAGGCGTGCCATGTGTTGCACAAGCGCGTCTTGCCGCAGCCATCCGGCGCCACGGTCTATGAGCTCACGGCTTGGGGGCGCGAGCTCGAATCGGTGCTGCAGTCGCTGGCGCGCTGGGGCAGTCGCGCGGCGATGACGTCAGCGCAGGAGCTGAGCACCGACGCCCTGCTCATGGCCATGCAGACGACCTTCGATGCCGGTGCGAGCCCGATCAAGAAGGCCCGCGTGCAACTTCGGCTCGGCACGAACGTCTTTCAGCTGATGGTCGACCGGCGCCGGCTCACGATCGAGCGCGGACGGGACAAGCCTTTCGACGCGGCGATCACCACCGATGCGGCCTGCTTGCGCCGTGTCGTGTTTGGGCGGCAGACCCTGGCGCACGCACGGCGCGCAGGCGAGTTGTCGTTGGAGGGGGATGAAGAGGTCGCCGCGCAGTTCCTGCAGATGTTTTCTCCACCTCGGCCGGTGGAGCAGGCGTCGTGATGGGGGGCTTTGCCAGGGCTTCTATACCACTGAAGCGCTGTTGTCGGACTGCTGCGTCCAAGCCGAATGTGCCTTCGAACGCGACTGATCGAAAGGCCACGAGCGGCAAGTCTGATCACCCTGACAGTCCGCTCGGAGCTGGCCTCATTTCACTGCCTTGAGCAAAGAAGCGAGCAGAAGCAGAGCTTCTTCGTAGTTTCTCTCCCTGTTTCGGTGAGTGGTACTTCGGCAGAATATTCCAGTGGGTTGGTGGATCAGCTTCACACAACTCGTAGTTGGCGAAACCATGCGACTGCGCCTTGAAAACTCATGCAGGAAGTATTCGACTGTCAACTCATTGGGAGGGATGGCCGCTTCGTTCCACTGCGCGGCCTCCAGCACGCGAAAACTGACGCCTTCGGGCAAGTCTTCCTGAAGTCTCTTGGGCAAGGCCCGTATCGCGCCTATTGAAAGTGGCCTGGGCAATTTCAAGACAGCTGCCGACATGTCGCCGTCCTTGCTCCGCCGTTCTTCGTCGACGACTTCAATCGTGGTCTTGTCAACCATTGCACTGCTGCAGGCCTTGATGGCCTCGCCAAGCCAGCTCTCGCAGCTGGCCGTTTCTCGCAGAAGAACGTAGCACGCAGGAGCAACGACTTCCTTTGGCAACGAATCAAACGCGACCGCCTCACCTGCCACGGGATCTGCCGTAATGATTTCATCCCACCAAGCACTACCGTTCTCGTTCCGCGGCTCGGCCAGTGCACCTTCCCTCATTCGCCGAGACAGGGGATGCTCCGGATGTCGTTGGAGGTATGCGTCGATTGCCAGCTTTGCCTCGTACAAACCAAGTCCACTGATACTCCGCAGGGCTTTGATTCCCGAAACTCCGCCCATTTCGAGAGCCTTGACGACTTCCGCGGGAAGTTGCTCTGCATCCGTCATCTGCGATGGTCCGTCGGTCGTTTCCATGAGGCCAGACGTTTTGACAAGGGGTGGGCGATAGCCGGCGAAGCCTATCGTTTGACATGAGTGCCTGCCGACCGCAGGCAAGACCTGGCATCGACGTCGCCTCGATGGAATGGTCGAGAACCCGTTGGACTCACCTCTGGCGACAGTGGTCGGTTTGCACTGCTGCGCGGCCGAAGGGCAGACTCAACGATCCCATACCGCCGCCAGGATACTCGCCCTTCAAGCAATCAAGCACAGCTTGCTTGGCTGTTGCAGTCCCCAACTCGACGATGCTTTCGCTGGCCGCGCGTGCGATGGATCGGGCCAGGTGGTTGCCTTGCTCGGGCCTGGTTGAAGCGACGAGCGCAGCGGCCGAAGGTTGTCGCGACAGCACGGACTGTGAGGCGATCGGCCCTGGGCCAAGCAGACCTTCGCTCGTTGAGACGTACTGTTGTGCGATGGAGAAGGGCTGAGCAAGCGAGGGGCAAGCAAGGGCCAGCAATGGGCCTGCTGCAATGATCAAGCGGTACGGCCAAGATGTGCTGAAGCCGGCGCAGATCCCGGACCGCCGCGCACCCACCCGACGCAGCAAATCGTCTCGACGCTTGAGACCACAGGCATGACCCGGCTTGCCGGGGAATGCCCTCTCGATTGATGGGCCACGCGGCTGACTCATTTGCTAGAGGTTGGAGCCGCCACGCAATGCCAGCAATGCCGAGGCAAGAGCGACGAGGCCCACGATCGTGCGAAACCAATGCCACGAAGCCCAACGCGCCAACTCCGCAGGAAGAGCATCGTGTGTGATGCTCGCTTCGGCAAAGCGGGCGTTGGCGCGCCGAAAGTACAGGCCGTATGTCGAAAGAATGACCACCGAGAGAACAGCAGAAACCACCGATGCAGAACTTTGTGGACGGCTGGTAGCGACGGATGTAATCGCGGCGACCACCGCAAGAAGGGTTGCGCCCACAGTAAGCGGTGCAAAGAACGCGTACAGCCGATGAGCATGCGCCGCATGCAGTGTGAAGAATTCTTGGGGCTGCAATGATCGCCACATGGGAACAAGCACCATTGCCTCTGTCAGCAGCGCGCCGATGAACAGAGCGAGGCCGGCAGCGGCGAGAAACGGCATGACCTCGGCGAACAGATTCATGGACTATCGCTTATGGTTGTTGGGCGCCCACGTTTGACGTAGGGGGCCGCCGAAGGCAGGTTCCCTTGACGAAGGGTTCAGGTGTCGGCGTGCTGCTCACTGATAAATCCCCCGCAACTTGAAACGGTTCTGAGTTTCCGTCAATGTCAGCGTATCGGTCGCTGAATCGCAAGTGATCAAACCCAGTGGTGTCTGGCCTTTGCTGACGTCGATCGTTGTTGGGCCTGCCAGAGGTTCATTCACGAAGTACTCATAGCCCTCGTTGGTGAAACTCAGCGAGGCGACGCAGGACCACTCCGTGACTTCGCCCTTCGTGCACAGGCTCGGCTGAGCAAAGGAACTCGCAGAGAACAAGGGAAACGCTGCCAGCAGAAAGGTTCGAAGATTTCGCACGGCCTGAGACCAGAGACGGGTTGATTGAGACACCAACGTCGAACGTAAGGCCACGGTCCAGTTAGGCTGATCGACGTACTGCGCAACGACTGCGTTCATTTGAGCACGCTGCGATCGGCTACCACTTCTTGGTGGAGGGCACGGAGGTCAGGTTCCAAGTGGTCGCATTGTTCTCCCTCGCCTGCAGCGATCATCTTGATCTTGATGACTCGATTCTTTCCCTTGTATCGGATGCAACCAAGGTCTTGCACGACGAAAGCCTGGATCATCCTATGAGTCTCCCCTGCCTCCCTTGGCTGCTTGCTCACACAGCAATGGCCATCCGGGTGAGACGAAAACAGGTCTGGCGCCTCGGTGAACGGCATGCCGCAGGATGTGCAGCAGCTGTCCTCATCATAGAAAGCCCCTGGGACATTTGAAGAGTGAGGGCGTCCCAGTCCGAGTTCACCGAGACGGGTCATGGCTTGTGATGTAAGCGGTGGTCTAGACATGAAGGCTCGACTCGAGGCGGCCCGCCTCCAGGACTACTGTGGGTTGCGCACCGAGGGTGTGCCGAGCCACAAGGCGGACCGCTGCGGCGGCAGCAAGACCTGCTTGCGACTTCGCATTGCTCACGAAGTGAGCGCCATGCAAGCTGGCTTCCATCCGGCGCCGAGTTCGGAGAGAAAGTGAATCGCCAAATGGACATGTTCGAAGACCGCTGACCACCTCGCTCGAAGCGACGGGTAGTCATGCACGTCATTGACGCTGGCCAGGTGGATGCGGCCGCTGCCGAAGACATCGGCAAGCCGTTGTGCAGGATGCGATGCGCATGATGACGAGGTTGCGAAGCCCACCTCCCGGCATAACCTGCTCACATGTAAGTGCGAAGATCGCGCTGCGCAGAGGCAAGCGATGAGGCTCGAGTGCATGGTGTCGTTGGATGGAGAGGACTGTGGGACGGTCCCCATCGTCGAAATCGAAGGCCAGACGGGTTTCGGGCGGGCCTGCTAGTGGCTGATTGATCTGCTCCAGGCGCCCGAACGCAGCACTGGGCGTGGCATCTGCGCGAGCTGTGTTTCGTCTACGGCACCCGCGCCGACGCGCTGAACCACGGGCTGGACAAGCACTTTGGCCGCTGGCTGCAGCTCGCCCCCGCGCGCCGCCGCCGGCCTGGCGGTTACGCCGCTGACGACCTACCGCCTGCAGCACCCGGCGCCTGCCGGCCTGCGTTTCGGCTTTGCCGCCTTTTCCGAGGCCAGCATCCGCATCGGCGTCCACAAGCTCTCGCAAGCCCTGACTTGAACCTGGCCGTCCGCGGCCATGTTGAACCTCGCGGCCGCGGGCCGGCACACACGTCCTGACTCCAACTCAAGGAGAAGACGTGCTCTCCATCCTGGTCGGCCACAGCTTCTTTCTGCGCTTCGACGCCAAGCAGTTCGACCGCGCCAAGCCCTATCCGCCTCTGGCGACCCTGCATGCCGCAGAATTGCTGCGCCGCCAGGGCCATCAGGTCGCCCTCTTCGACGCCATGTTGGCCGCCGGCACGCAGGACTTCGACCGCCAGCTTGCCAGGGTGCAGCCACGCGTCGTGCTGCTCTACGAGGACAACTACAACTATCTCAGCAAAATGTGCCTGGCCAAGATGCGCGAGGCCGCTTGCACGATGGTTGCCAGCGCCCGCCGGGCTGGCGCGCGCGTCATCGTCGCCGGTTCGGATGCCAGTGATGCGCCCGACGTCTATCTGCGCGCCGGCGCCGACGTCGCGCTGCGCGGTGAAGGCCTGGACATGCTGCCAGCCCTGCTGCGCCGCCTGGAAGCCGAACCCACGTTGGCCGGCAACGACCTCCTCGCCGGTCTGCCCCAGCCCGTCACGCTGCAGCCGCGCGGCGCCGCCGCCGAGCTCGAAGCCCCCGCCGCCTGGGACCTCGTCGACATCGAGGACTACCGTTCCATGTGGGTCGCCGCCCACGGCCGTTTCAGCCTCAACATGGCGGCGTCCAAGGGCTGCTCCTTCCGCTGCGCCTGGTGCGCTAAACCCATCTGGGGCCAGCACTACCAGCAGCGCGCGTCGTCCGCCGTCGCGGCCGAGATGGCCGAGCTCAAGACCCGCTTCGCGCCCGACCACATCTGGTTCGCCGACGACATCTTCGGCTTTCGCGCCGACTGGGTGCAGCACTTCGCCGCCGAGCTGGACCGCCTGGGCGGCGGCATCCCTTTCTCCATCCAGACCCGCGCCGACCTGGTGAGCGAGGCCATGGCGAGGGCCCTGGCCGACGCCGGCTGCCACGAGGCCTGGATCGGCGCCGAGAGCGGCAGCCAGCAGGTGCTGGACGCGATGAACAAGGGCACGACGGTGGCCGAGATCCACCAGGCCCGCGAGCGCCTGCAGGCCGTCGGCGTGCGCGTCGGCTTCTTCATCCAACTCGGCTACCTCGGCGAAGGATTGCCCGAGCTGCTGCAGACCCGCCGGTTGATCGAAGAAGCGCGGCCCGACGACATCGGCGTCAGCGTCTCCTACCCGCTGCCGGGTACGCGCTTTCACGAGCAGGTCAAGGCCCAACTCGGCGCCAAGACGCACTGGGACGACAGTGCCGACCTGGCCATGATGTTCCGCGGCAGCTTCGACACCGAGGTCTATCGTGCCGTGCGCGACCTGCTGCATGCCCAGGTCGACCTGGGTCGCCTCGATACGCCGGCCCGCCGCGGCGCCGGCGACGAGATCAAGCGCCGCTGGGCGCAGCTGATCGCCAGCCTCAGCCCAGCGGCGGCCGTCACGTCATGAGCAACTGCTTCAAGGCCTCGGCCCCGACGCGTGGATGGCTGCCGCGGCGCAGCTCCCAGCCATGAAGACGCTGGCAGCCATTGACAAGGTCGCGCCAGCCCGGCTGGCCGGCGGCGTAGGGCTGGCTGAGGTGCAGGCGCTGGGCCAGCTCTGCGACGCTCAGAGACCGCAGCAAGGCTTCATCCGCGGCCGGCTCGGGCGAGGCGAACACGAGGTGGTTCAGCTGCAGCGGCTGGGACGCCAGCGGTGCCCATCCACCGCGCAGGTCCAGCTCATGTTTTTCGACGCCGCTGCGCCGGCGGATCACCGGCGCCGCCGCGATGCGCGCGCCGAGGGCCGTGTCGTCCACCCACTGCAGCGCATCGAAGCGCAGATGCAGGAAGTTGGCGATGCCGCTCACCTGAAGAGTCTGCGGGTCGACGAAGCTGGCGTCCTCGGTCAGGAAGCTCAGCCCCTGGGCCATCGCGTGCAAGGCCAGCGTCGACTTGCCCGCGCCGCTCGCGCCGACGATCAGGGCGCCTGTGCGCCCCAAGCCGACGCAACCCGCATGCAGGGCCAAGAGGCCGCGGGCACGAGCGGCCAGCGTGAAGACGGCGAACTCGACCAGCTCGTAGCGCAGGTGGTAGGGCCAAGCCAACAGCCCAGGCGAGACCTGCACGAGGGCACGGCCCGCGTCCACATTGACCAGCGCGAGGTTGCCCTCGTCCATGGCCACGCCGAGCAGGCCGGCGCCGCCGAGCATGCTCGGCTTGGGCGGCTCGGCGGCAACGCGCGAATCGCTCTCGCCCAGACGCAACTCGACCTGCAGCACCATGCCGGCGGGCTCCTGCGCCGGCAGGCCGGCATAGGCCGCGTCCACCAGCGCCAGCAGCTCCGTGCTGTCGCTGCGGAACTCGACGTCGGCGCCGAGCAGGCGGTAGCGGCGGCTCAGCGCCAGCGGTGCGCGCTCGCCAAAGGGGTCGGCGATCTGCCGGGGGTCGGGCTGCCAGGTTGTGGAGGTCATCAATGATGCGAAGTGTGAAGGATGAGGGCCGCCTGCCGCCCGCTCCGCTGCTGCAGGCGGCCCTGCGCAGCACGACGAACAGATTGGCCGTCGAGCTGGCAACGCCCGGGCACGGCGCGCCGGACTGGAGCGATTTCGAATGGCGCGCGGCCATGGCAGTCGCGGTGATGCATGGCGTGTCGGCGCTGCTCGCGGGCCGGCTGCGCTGGCAGGGGCCACCGGCTTGGCAGGCCTTTCTCGATGAGCAAGCCGGGCAGGGCCGCCTGCGCGAGCAGCGCGTGCGCGGCCTGCTCGCACGGCTGGACGCCGGCGCTCGCGAGGCTGGCCTGGCGCTGCTGGCGATGAAGGGATCGGCCCTGTTGGCGCTCGGTCTCTACGCGCCGGGCGAGCGGCCGATGAGCGACGTGGACCTGCTGGCCCACCCGGCCGACGCCGCGGCGGCCGACCGGCTCATTCTCGGCTCCGGCTATCGGTTGGACCTCGTCAAGCGCCGTCACCGCGCCTACGAGCCGCTGGACCAACCCGCCGATCGCGCCTTTGGCGAGCACGAAACCAATCCGATCAAGATCGAACTGCACGACGCCGTGCGCGAGCCGCTCCCGCTGCGCGAGGTCGACATCACGGCCTCGCTGCTGCCGCCCGCAGCTCGCCCCGGCCTGCACCCTTACCCCAGCCCCGCCGCGCTGATGCGCCACCTGCTGCTGCATGCAGCAGGCAATGTCTGCAACCGCTGCGTGCGCCTGATCCAGCTGCACGACATCGCCAGACTGGCCATTGGACTGGATGTCACTCAATGGGACGAAGCCCTGGCGCCCGCGTCCGATGGCCGACCCGCCTGGTGGGCGGTACCGCCGCTGCGGCTGGTGCAAACCCTCTTCCCGGGGTGCCTGCCCGAGGCGGCCACCGTGGCACTCGCGCGTGCCACGGCTGCCTGCCCGCCCTGGCTGCGCCATGCCGACTTCGACCTGGTCGAGACGTCGCTGTCGTGGCTGGCCATCCCCATGCTGCCGGGCATCGTGTGGTCGCGCCGGCCGGCCGAAGCCATCGGCCTTGCCTGGCAGCGCCTGCGTCCCGGCCACGATGGCCGCGTCATCACCACGGAGTGGCTGAGCCGCCAGCATTGCATGGCCGATTCGGCATGGTCCTATCGGCCGCGTTGGCTGAAGGCGCTGAGCTTCCTGCTTGGCTCGCCGCCGCGGGTCCAGACGCTGTACTCGCTGCATCAGGCCCTCGACTACCGGCCGAGCAGCTCGGCATAGAGCCGCTCGAACTGACGATGGCAATGATCCGCATCCTCCGCCACCGCGCAGCGCTGGGCCGCGTGTGCGATGGTCATGCGCAAGGCCTCATCGCCGGCAATGCGCGCGATCACCGCGGCCAGTCCTGGCGCATCGCCTGGCGGCACGACGAGCGCGGCCTGCGGCGCCCATTCGGCCAGATGGCCCACCGCAGTGCCGACGCTGGGCAGGCCCATTGCAGCTGCTTCCAGCACGGCCAGCGGACCGGCCTCGTGGCGCGAGCTGATGACGTGGGCATGCGCATGGGCCAGCAGCGGCGGCAACTCGGCCTGGGTCTTGAAGCCGTGGAAGCGCACGCGTTGCGTGAGGCCGAGTTGCGCCGCCAGGGCCTGCACGGTGCCGCCCAGCGTGTCTTCGCCGATCAGGTCCAGCTCGACTCCGGGCACGAGGGCCAGCGCCTGCAACAGGCAGGCTTGGTCCTTGACGCGATTCAGGCTGGCCACCTGCACAAGCCGCAGTGGCTCGCCGGCCTCGCGCGGGCGCGGGCGACGCGGCGCAAAGACCTCGAGATCCACGCCCAGTGGGAGCCGGCGCGCCGCGTGGCCAAGGGCCGCGAGCTGGTCGAGGATCGGCTGGCTGGCGGCCGTCAACGCGTCGGCGCCGCGCAGCGAGAAGGCCTCGCGCAACTGACCGCGCCAGCCCTGCCGGCCACCGTAGCCGATGTCGCGCAGGGCGACCAGCTCGCCGCCGGCCACGTGCACCGCGCAGCGCAGGCCCAGCAGCTTGGCCGCCGCCACGGCGACCACGCCGCAGCTGCCCGACCAGATGGCTTGCACGAGGTCGAAGCGGCCGCGGCCATGCTCGCGCACGACGGTGCGCACGGCACGCGGCACGGTAGCCCGCCCGCCGATGTTGTGCACGCGCGCCCCGTGCAGCCACCAATCGCCCGGATCGGCCTCCTGCCTCAGTGCGAACACATGCACCTCATGCCGTGCAGCCAGGCGCCTGAGCAGGGCAAGCAAGGCTGGCACCACCCTCACCTCTCCCGAGCGGTCCACGCCGCCGGGCACGACGATCGCAATCTTCAAACCAGAACTCCTGCATGAACACCGATACCCGCCGTCATTCCCAACTGAGCGACACCCAGCAAGCCTTCGACAGCGTCGCTGCCGACTACGACGGCCCGCGCGGCAACAACACCGCCATCCAGGACATGCGCGCCGAGATGTGGCGCTGGCTGGACCTGAGCTTCGCGCCCGGCAGCCGTCTCGTCGACCTGGGCTGCGGCACGGGGCTGGACGCCGTGCACCTGGCCGCGCAAGGCCATCGTGTGACGGCGACGGACTGGTCCGAGCGCATGGTCGAGCGCACCCGGGACCGGGCCCACGAGGCCGGCGTCTCGGTCGACGCGCAGGCCATCGGCGCCCACGAACTGCAGCGCCTCGAAGGCGACGCCAGCTTCGACGGCGCCTATTCCAACCTCGGCCCGCTGAACTGCGTACCCGACCTCGCCGCCGTCGCCGCCGAATGCGCCCGCCTGGTCAAGCCCGGTGGCCGCCTCGTCTTCACCGTCATCGGACGCTGGTGCCCCTGGGAGATCGCCCACTACGCTCGCCAGCGCCGCTGGGCGCGCGTGGGCGTGCGCTTCGCGCGCGACACCGTCGCCGTTGGGATGAACGGCCGCACGATCTGGACGCGCTATTACACGCCAGCCGAGTTCTTCGCGCCGTTCGCGCGGCACTTCGAGCTGGAGGTGCAGCGCGGCCTGTGCGTCTTCGTGCCGCCGCCCTACCTGACTTGGCTGGCCGAACGCCATCCGCGCTGGCACCGACGCCTGTGGGCCCTGGACCGGCGCGTGGCCGGCTGGCCGGGCATCAACCGCCTGGGCGATCATTTCCTGCTCGTCATGCGGCGCCGCGCCAGCAGTTGAAGGGCTTCGTCCAGCAGCGCATGGCGGCTCCAGCGCAGGGCCGCCAGCCAGGCCAGCGGCGCGAGGCTGAGCGGCACGGCCAGCACGGCCAGCGTCGCGAGCACGCTGCCGGCAACGGCGCCGAGCAGCGCTCGGGGCGGTTGGCCCAGATGGCGCGCCGCGATGACCAGCTGGACCGGCGCCGCCAGCAATGCCGCGGCGCCCAAGGCCCAGGCGAAGGAGGCAAGGCTGCCGTCGAACAACGCCAGGCCGAAGCCGATGCGTGCGGCCAGGCTCAGTGCCGTCGGCCAGGCCGCCAGCTCAGGCCGGCCCACGGCCGCGAGCGCGGCACTGAACTGCGTGAAGGCCAGCCCCAACGCCGCGACCAGCGCCAGTGGCAGCACAGCCGCCGTGCAGTCCAGCCAAGCCGGGCCGTAGAGCAGCAGCACAAGGGGCTCGCGGTACGCTACGGTCAATGCCAGCAACGGCCAAGCCAGGCCGGTCAACAGCGCCGTCGCCCGCTGCAGCGCCGGTGCCAGCGCCTGCCCGCGAGCATGCCGGCTGGCCAATAGCGGCAGCGCGCCAAAGTTCAAGGCCTGGCCGGCGACGACCTGAAGCAGGTTGACCGTCGCCTGGGCCCGACCCAGCAGGCCGAGCTGGTGCGGCGCGCCCAGCCGGCCGAGCAGCAGGTCGGGCAGCGCGGCGTGCAGACTGGCCAGGCCGCTGGCAATCAGCGCCCCCCCGCCAAAACGCAGCACCTCGACCCAACCCTGCCGGGCCGGGCGCCACGGCAGGTTCGACGGACGCCAAGCGAGATAGGCCAGGCTGCAGGCGTAGGCCGCGCTCACTTGCGCCCAGGCCAGGCCCATCGCGCCGGCCCCCTCGGCGGACAGGGAGATGGCCACGAGCGCCTGGGTGACGACGCCCAGCCACGACACCTTGGCAATGCGCACCGCTGCCAGCTCGCGCAGCTGCAAGGCCGCCATCACGCTGCCGAAGGCCGAAGCCGGCAGCCCGAAGGCCAGCACGCGCAGCAGCGGCGCGAGCGCGGGCTGGCCGAGCACGCGCGACAGCGGCTGCGCCAGCAGCCACAGCGCCAGCAGTGCCACCAGCGTCGTGCACAGCTGCAGGCCAAGGCAGGCCGAGAAGCGCTGCGGCGTCAGCACCGGCTCGCGCTGCAGATAGGCCGAGACGCCGAAGTCGCGCAGCAACTGTGCGATGCCGAGCACTGCCATCGCCATTGCGAACAGGCCGAGGTCGGCCGGGTGCAGCAACCGTGCCAGCGCCAGCCCAAGCAGGAAGCGCATGGCCGCCTCGCCGGAGGATGCGGCGAGGTTGCCGAGGAATGCGCGCTGCACATCGGCGCGCGCCAACGGCAGCGGAAGCACCGTCATGCCAGTGCGTCCGTGTAGGCGGCCACGAGGCTGCGGCTCAGCGCCGCGGGCGAGCAATGCGCGTCGAAGCGCGCTCGCACCGCCGCGCGGCGCTCGGCCGCCGGCGCGCCTGCCATCTCCGCCAGCGCCTCGGCCAGCGCCGCCGCGTCCCCGGTCGGCCACAGGCGTGCGGCCCGTGCCACGGGCAAGGGGCCAAGCAGGCTGCGGAAGGACGGGATGTCGGTCACGACAGGGCTGAGGCCGCAGGCCAGCGCCTCGATGAGGCTGTAGCCCGAACCCTCACGATGGCTGCCCTGCACGAAGACGTCGGCGGCCGACATCAGGGTCTCGATGCGCGCATTGGGCAGAGCGCCGAGCAACTCAACGCGGCCAGCCAGCCGCGGGTCGCGCATGCGGTCGCGAACGGCGTCGTAGAGCGGTGCCTTGCCGAAGCACATCCAGAGCTTCATGCCGGGCAGGCGCGGCGCCGCGAGGGCGACGCCGTCGAGCACGGTCAGCGGGTCCTTGTTCGCGTCGAGGTGGGCGACCCAGAGCAGGCCCGGGTCGCCCGACAGTCCCGTCGCGCGCCTCGCCTCGTCGCGGTCGCGGGGACGGAAGTCGCAGCTGGATTCGGGTACCTCGTAGATGCGAGTGCGCGCCGTGACCAGGCCGCGGCGCACGAAGGGCAAGGCCTGCTCGCGGGCATGGAACATCAGGCCGCGGGCCCGCGCGAAGGCGCGCCGCCAGCGTAGCCACGCCAGCGGCCGGGCGGGCGGATGGTCGGCATGGTCCTGCAGCAGCAGCGGCACGCCGGGCGCCAGCGCGGTCAGCCAGCGAACCTCGCGCGAGAAGCCCAGGCCCTGTAGATGCATCACGTCAGGCCGCAGCCGCATGAGCAGCTCGGCCAGCCCGGCCGAAGGTTGGCCATCGCCGTTGCCGAAGGGCAGGAAGTGATAGTCCACGCCGTCGCGACGGATGAATTCACGCCGCGTGCAGCACTGCACGACATCAACCTGCGCACCGGCCTGCGCGGCCGCGCGGGCGCAATGACCCAGCGTCGGCCAGTCGTTCAACAGCTGCTCGGGCGAGCGACCGAGCAGGTCGAGATAGGGGTTGATCTGGGCGATGCGCAGCATGCCCTAGAGCGCATTCAATTGCGGATCCCAAAGCCTCACGGCGCGCTGCAGCCAACGCAGCTCGCGCGGACGGTCATAGCGCGCGAAGCGATAGCGCCAGCTTGACGCGGCGCGCAGGGCGGCCTTCTGCCAGCCCGGCGCGCGGATGTCGGTCAGCGTCGGGAAGCGGCAGCCGAGCACGGTGCGGAAGTCGTGTACGCGCTGGCGCAGGGCTGAGGTCAGCCAGGGCGCGTCCTTGTGGCACCAGTAGTCCATCCATTCCTTCTGCGCCCAGGCGTCGGCGCTGTCGGGGAAGACGAAGCCGCGCGGCAGGGCCGGGTCGCGCGGCGTCCAGCGGCCGTCGCCAAGACGGCGCGGCGGCAGCGGCGTGTGGATGTGCAGCATGATCTCCGCGGCCGGGTGCAGTCGCTTGACCTGGCGTATGAAATCGAAGGTCCGCTCCGTCTCGCCCTCCGGATCCTGCGGCGGCGCCAGCATGAAGGACAGCTCGGGCACGACGCCGTTGGCGCGGCAGGTCTCGACGACGGCCAGGGTCTGGTCTGACCGCGTGCCCTTGCGCATGTCGCGCAGCAGGCTGTCGTTGGGCGACTCGGCGCCGATGTAGGCCATGCGCAGTCGGCTGCGGCGCACGAGTTGCCAGGAGGCCGGCGACAGCCCGAGCAACGCGTCTGCGCGGGCATAGCACCACCACGGCATCTGCAGCCGCGCCAGCACCTCCAGCAGCGGCTGCATGTCGACCTCGCGGTCGAAGAAGTTGTGGTCGTAGAACTGCACCGAGTCCGCGCCGAAACGGGCCTGCAGTCCGCGCAGGTCGCGCTCCAGGCGCTGGCCTTCCGGCAGCGCCGTCTTGCCGCGGAACATGGCCGCCACGCCGCAGAAGCTGCAGTGATAGCGGCAGCCCAGAGCTGCCTGGTAGCCGGTGGTGCGGCGGCCGAGGTAGGTGGGGCCGAGGTAGCGCTGCGGGTCGTCGACCTCGTCGTAGGTGACGGCAAGCTGCAGCGGCGCCGTCGAGAAGGCGCGGTCGGCGTTGTGCACGATCTCGTTCTCGCCGTGGTCATTGCGGCGCCAGGACAGGCCGGCCACGTCCTTCACGTCACCTTGGCCTCTCAACGCGTCCAACAGCTCTAGCAAGCCCTGTTCACCCTGCCCGCGCAGCGCGTAGTCCACGCAGTCGCTGTTCAGCGCTGCGTCGGTGCACAGCGTCGGGAAGTAGCCGCCCCAGACGATAGGCAGGCCGGGCGCCACGGCGCGGATGGCGCGCGACACGGCCAACGCCGCTGGCAGCTGCGGCCCGCCCATGACGGACAGGCCCACGGCGACGTACCCGCCCTCGCGCACGGCGGCTGCCGCCGTCTCGGGTAGTTGGTGGTCCAGGTTGCCATCGAGGATGCTTGTCTCGTAGCGGCCTTTCAGCGCCGCGGCCAGGTGCATGACTGCGAGCGGGAAGCGCGCGTTGGACGTGATGCGCGGGTTGATCAGCAGCACGCGCTTCATGGCAAGGCCTCCTCCGGCAGTGGCTCCAGACCCGGCTCGGCCGCCATGAGATGTGGCGCGATGGCCTTGAGCCGGCCGTCGACGCGCACCGCCACCAGGCCCAGTGCCTCGGCAAGATCGGCGTCGGCATACAGCGGCCGGCCGGCCACCACGACAAGGCGCAGATCGGCCCGCGTCGCGCGTGACAGCGGCATGCCGGGCGGCAAGGCGATCAGGTCGGCGCGCAGACCTGGCGCCAATCGGCCGCGGTCGTTCAGGCCCAGCAGGCGTGCGGCGCCTTCGGTAACCCAGGCCTCCAGGCGGGCCTCGCTCCAGCCCGTCAGTTCGCGCACCAGTGCCAGTTCGGCCAGCAGGTCTCGTCCGCCGCTGATGCGCGAATCACTGCCCAGCGCTAGGCGGCCTTGGGAAAACAGCCATTCGGGATCCAATGTGCGGCCGAAGAGATGCCGGTTGGAGCCGGGGCACCAGACGACGCCGGCACCGGCTTCGACGACCCGGCGCTGCTGTATGGCGCTCAGTCCCAGGCCGTGCACAAGCAGGGTGCCCGGGGCGAGACAGCCCAAAGCTTCCAGGCGGTCCAGTTCGAGCGCCGCGGCGGCGTCGATGCCCTCGGCTGCGTGGATGATCCACGGCCAGCCGGCAGGCGTTGCCTCGTGCGAAGCGCGTACAGCCTCTTCGCCATCCAGCGCCAGGGAATGCGACCAACCGCCGGGCTCGGGCACATCGACCGGAAAGCCGGGATCGTTCAGCACGGGGTCGCGCGGGTCGTGATGGAGAACAGTCGTCACGCCACTCAGCAGGTTCTTCAGCCCCCCGGCCAACAGGCGCTGGGCGCGTGGCAGGGCGCGGTGGGCCAGCAGGCCCGGGTCGGTCGACAGGCGCGGCGTGATATCGGCGATCCATTCAGTTGCATTGCGATAGTCGTCGCGGAACTTCAGCCGCTGCAGAGCGCCGTTGAGGTGGAGGTGGTCGTGGGCATTGATCAGGCCGGGCAGCAGGCGTGCACCGCCGAGATTGACGCGCAGGCCGCCGAAGCCGGCGCCGATGCGGTCGCCTTCCGTACTGAGGCTCACGCCGTCGGCGGCGTTGATGAAGTGAAGCCTCATGGCTTGACCAACCTCAGCACAAGCACTACGGCCAAGCCGGCCCATCGGGCGTAGAAGGCCTCGGAGCCGCTGAAGGCCTCGCTCAGCTCCCGGCCGACACGCACCTCATGCTGCGTATCCAGTACCAGGCCGGCACGCCAGGCGGCGGCGAGGTGGGAGTCGGGGTCGTGCAGGGCATGCAGCAATTCGTGCCGCTGGCCGTCGGCATCGGTGAAGCTGCGCGTCATGCCGGCGCGCGCGGCATCGGGGTGGAAGTCGGAATAGACCAGCGCCCCGCCCGGCGCGAGCACACGGGCGACCTCGGCCATCCAGGCGTCTAGGCTGGGCGCATGGCCGACGGCCAGGCCGCTGACGACGAGGTCGAAGCTGGCCGCGGCAAACGGCAGGCTGGCCATGTCGGCCCTCACGCGGTGGGCCAGCGGCGCGCGGGCCAACATGCCGGCGGACAGGTCGCTGCCGACGACGAGGCGTGCGCCCCGCTGTTGCAGCAGCAGGCTGTAACGCCCGCTGCCGCAGGCCAGGTCCAGCGCGCGGCGGCCGGCCACGTCGGGCAGCAACGCCAGCAGCGTGGCTTGCTCGGCGCGCATCAGCGGGTTGTGCGGCAGCGGCGGGTAGGACCCGGCCCAGAGGTCGTAGGCCTCTTCGTTGGCGAGGTGGCTCATGACGCAAACCACTTGGAGCAGACGCAATGCCTGCATTCGGGCCGTTGCCCGGCGCGGATGGCAGCGCGCAGGCGGCGCTGGGACGGTGAGTTCAGGTGCTCGGGCAGGCCGAGTTCGCCCACCCGGCCCGTGCCGGCGACGAAGAAGCATGGCCGCACGCTGCCATCGGCCTCGATGACGGCCGAGTGCTCGGGCGCGTTGCAGCGCACGGCTGGCGGCTCGCCCAGGCCCAGCCGCGCGCGGTAGTGGGCCTCGATGCGGCGCAGCTTGGCCGGCGTCTCGGCGATGAAGCCGCTGGCGAAGTCGGCGGCGCGGTCGCGCTCCAGAGCGTCGAGGCCGCGAGCCAGCACGGGCAGATCCTCGGCCCGCAGCGCAACACCTTCGTCCGGTGCGCCGTGGCGGCCAAACGCCTCGGCGTGGCTGACATCGGCGGCCAGGAAGGAGATGCCGACCGCGCCCAGCTTGTGCGCGAGGCCGACGAGATCGCCCAGCTCGCCTGCATTGCCCCGCTGCACTGTCACGCGCAGGCCGACGTTCATGCCCTCGCGCACGGCGGCGCGGATGCCGGCGCAGACGGGCTCGAAGGCGTCCAGCCCGCGGATGGCGGAGTAGCTCGCGGCCGTGCTGCCGTCCAGGGACACGGTGAGCTGCTCGAACAGGTTCGCGACTTCGGCGGCGTGCTTGGCCAAGGCCAGGCCGGCCGTCAGAAGCCAGAGCTTGTGCCCCTGGGCGCGCAGGAGGGCCGCGATCTCGGGCCAGCGCGGATGCAGCAGCGGCTCGCCTCCGGAGACGAGGACGGTCTCGGTACCCAGCTCGCGCAGGCCCGGCAGCAGGCCCTTCACGGTCTCGATGTCGATGTCGCGACGCCCATGCTGCCAGTAGGCGCAGCTGACGCAGCGCGAGTTGCAGCGCTCGGTCAGGTAGAGCGTCACCAGTGGCAGCCGAGTGATCGGCGCTGCCAGCGTGATCGGCCGCTCGACGATGACGCTAGAACAGTCCATGCAGCTCGACGAAGCTCTGCCGCCGGTTGTCGATCGCGTTCTGCGGGATGCCGCCGAATTTTCGGTAGCCCGCGCGCAGCTGAACGAAGGCGATGGGCGTGTATTCGTAGACCAAGCTGTAGCGCACCTTGTTGTCATGGGCCACGCGGCGGTCGGGGTCGAGATACTCGCCGGTGACCTTCAGGTTGTGCCCCTGCTGTACCAGCCAGTTGGCCTCCAGCAGGGTCGCGTACTGCTCTCGCTTGCCCTCGGGGTAGCCGGCGTCGCTGACCAGGTCGACCTCGGCCAGCCAGGCGACCGGCCCGGTCGTCGTGCCGCCGAAAAGGCCATAGGCCCGGCGATCGCCGGCCGTCGACTTGACCTGGGACAGCGCCGCACCGACACGGCCCCAGGGCTGCATCCAGATGGCCTGGGCCGTGGTCTGGTGGCCCGTCGTGCTGCCCTTGTTGCCGGGGCCGTTGCTGCGCACGAGTTGAATCGACCATTCGTCGCCCTCATGCCCCAGCTCCAGGCCCTTGTCGGGCACCGTCATGCTGACGCCGCTCAACTGCCGCACGAAGGCCAGGCTATCCTGAAGGCGCCAGCCAAACGGCAGGTAGAACTGGCCGGCCTTGGCATACCAACCGAGGCTTGGCGTCGACAGGCGCACATAGGCCTCCTGGCGCTCGGACTTCCCCGGCGCCACCTGCTGGTCGAGGTAGGCGCCGAGATAGTCCTTGATCAGCTGCACATCGGCATACAGCCGTGTCTGCTCGGTGCCGCCGACGCTGCGCGTGGGCTGGCCCGAGACCGAAGTGCGCGTCGTCGCAGTGCGGAAGTCGCCGCCCAGGCGCAGGCGGTCGTCGATGAGCGAGCCGTTCCAGCCCTGCAGGGCCTCGGGCAAGGTGTTGGCTGGGATGACGTTCTGCGCGAAGGTGTTGCCCACCGCATTGCGCAAACCGCCGCCGGTGGGGTTGACGTGGCAGGCCACGCACTTGAGGCCGGCACGGATGGCGAGGTAGGGCTCCGCGCGCACCATCGACATCACGGTCAACAGAACCAAGCCGAAGAGCAGTCGTGCGGCCTTCACTTCTGCGCTCCGTTGTCGATCCACTCGCGGATCAGGGCAATGGTGGTGGCGTCCAGGTAGGGGCCACCGAACGGCATGCGGGCGCCGACGGCCTGGTGGCCTTCGAGCTTGTGGATCAGATAGCTGTTGGCCGCGTCGCCGGGCGCCACCCGCTTCAGCGAAGGCACCTCGGCGCTGGGGGTGTCCACCAGCATCGCGAAGCTGTTGGCCACATCCAGCCTCAGGCCCTGCGGCGCAGCGCCGCCCGCGTGGCAGGCGGTGCAGATGGGCGTGAAGACATGGGACTGGATGGAGCTGAAGCTGGCCGTCATCGGCCCGGTGGGATCGTCGCCCTCGCCGATCGGCCGGCCATTGGCATCCAGGCCCGCGCCGCTGCCGCCACCGCAGCCGGCCACCAGCGCGGCCGTGGCGCCCAGGGCACCCAAAATCAATCTCGACTTCCTCATCGCCAACCTTTCCTGGTACTCACTGCGCCGTGAGTGCCGGCCCGGGCGGGGCGGGTTCAAGAGGCGATGAAGCTTTCGACCCCGGCCAGGACGCCGGCGATCAAAAAACCGTTGTCAGGCTGAGCACGGACGTTCGGCGGCGCGTGGCGTCCGTCCAGGGCCCGCCGCGGCCGGCAGCCATCCAGGCCAGCTGCAGATCGCTGCTCGCACCGAGTTGCCAGGACACCCCCATCCGCAGGTCGGCGCGCGTGGCGCCGCGCGACTCGGCATAGGGCAAGCCCTGGCCCGGTCGGACGTGCAGCAGGCCGGCGTGGCCCAGGGCCGCGACGCTCGGCGCCAGCGGCCAGCGCAGATTGAACTCGGTGTACAGGGTGCGCTGGCCAATGCCGTAGTAGTCGGGCGAGAGGTAGGCGCGCAGATTCCAGCGCTCGCCCAGCAGGCCGGCGTAGACCTCCTGGTAGTCGTAGTTCGACACGTTCTCGTAGGCGTGGGCGGTGATGCCGGCCTCGCCGTCCAGCCCGGGCGCTAGCGCGAAGACGCGGCCGCCGTAGAGCTGCAGCGCGGCGCCGCAGTTCTGGGCGAAGCGGGCGTGGGCGAGCTGACCGCCGGCATACCAACCAGCCTCGCCATCCCAGGCCAGGCCGAGCTGGGCACTGGGCCGGTTGGCGCTGTAGGACACGCCGCGCTCGCGCGCGTCGGTCTGCAGCGACAGCGTGCCGCCGACGCCCGCCCACGCGCCGCCCGCGCCGGCCAGCAGCGAGGCGAGGAGTGTGGTCAGTCGGACCAGGCGCGCGGGGGGCATCAGTCGCGAGTTTGCCCCAGTGTGCAACTCGCGGCCCGTGGGCCGGCGTGGCGGGCCAGCGTCGCGCAGCTGTCGATGCGGCCCTGGCCGGCGGTGACGAGGGCCGTCTTCAGGGTCAGGGCGCCGCGGCTGCCGTCCAACTCGCGCACCAGGGCCAGCAGGCCCGCGGCATGGGCGGCCGCGAAGGACGAGCCGGACACCAGCGACCAGCCGCCGCCGGGCGCCGTGCTCGGCACGTCGCGCCCGGGCGCCAGCACCGCCCCGGCGGGCAGCGGCGGCGCGGTGCCGACGACGAAGACGCCCGGATGGTTGGCCGGAAAGGGCCCCCCCTCGCCCGGCAGCGCTGCGACGATGGAGGCGCCCCGTGCCAGCGCCTGGTCCAGCAGCAGCGCGAGCAGCCGGTCGTCGGGGCCGCCCAGGCTCATGTTGATGATGTCGGCGCCCTGCTGGATGGCCGCGTACAAGGCCTTGGCCAGGGCCAGGCTGGTGCACAGCGTCTGGGCGCTGGCGGCCTGCCAGCAGGCGCGCAGCGCCAGCAGCCGGGCCTGAGGCGCGATGCCGGCAATGCCGATGCCGTTGTCGGCCCGGGCCACGATGATGCCGGCGACCGCCGTGCCATGGCCCTCGGCCGCCGGCGCGCGGTCGTCGACGAAGTTCTGGTTGACGACGACCTGGCCCTCCAGGTCGGGATGGCCGGACTCCACGCCGCTGTCGAGGATGGCCACGCGTACACCGCGGCCGGTGGCAAGCTGGTGCAACTCGGCCAGATGCCACTGGCTCGCCGCGGGCTGAGCCTGGTAGAGCGGCTCCTGCTGACTGCCCTGGGCACGGTAGAGGCTCACGGGCTGGGCCCAGGCGACGCGCCTGTCCCCGGACACGACCTCGGCCACTTGGGCGGCGCTGCGCGCATCACCCTCGGGCAGGCGCATGACGAAGCAGTCCACGCCGGCCAGGGGCATGGCCCATTCGCTGCGCATCTCCAGCTTGTGGGCCTGGGCCAGCGCCTGGGCGAGCTGCTGGCGCGACTGCCGGCCCACGCCCTCGCCGTAGGTGCCGGCGTAGCTGCCGTCGGGCCGGTAATGGGCCTTGGGCAGCTGCAGCATGACGAGGACCTGGCGCTGGGCCTCCTCGGCCTGGGCGCGGGCCGGGCCGCCGATGCAGCACAGCAGCAGCGCGAACAGGCAAAGCCAGATCCTCATTGCGCCGGCCCCGGTTGCAGCGGCTCGGCGAGCCGGACGATGGGCGCTGCGCGCAGCTGCGCCAAGCCGCGGGCGTCGACGCGCAGCAGCCAGGCGCCAGTCTCGGTCGGCCCGGCGACGACGCTCGCGCCTTGGGCTTGCAGCAGCTTGCGCACGGCCTCCTCGCTGGTGCCGGGCTTGAACATGACGAGGGCATCGGCCACGACAGGCGCCGTGCCGGCGGCCGACAGGCCTTCGTAGGCCGGTTCGGCCTGACGATCGTGCAGCCACAGGCCCAGCAGCAGGGCGCAGGCCGCTCCCTGCAGGCCCAGGGCCCAGGGCATCCAGCGCGGGGCCGCGGCGGCCTTCGGCTTCAGGGGCAGCATCCGCGCATGCATCTTGGCCAGGCCCGCTTCGACGTCGCCGGTCTCGGGCAGGGAGCCGGCCACGTTCAGCAGGGTCTGCAGGGGCTGCTCGGCGGCCAGCTCGTTGCGGCAGGCGGCACAGTGCATCAGGTGACGCTGCACCTGCTCCGTCTCGTCGCCCGCCAGTTGGCCACGCGCATACCACGGCAACAGGGCCTGCACGGCGGCGTGCTCGTCATGTTCCATCGGGATCACCACACTCATCACAGTTCTCCATGACCGGCCAGGTCATCCAGCAAGAGGCGCAGCCGGCGCCGCGCGTAAAACATCCGCGTCTTCACGGTTTCGGCCGGGCAGCCGACGACCTCGGCGATCTCGCCGTAGGCCATGTCGTGGAAATAGCAAAGCTCCACGACGGCCCGGTGCTCGGGTGACAACTCGCCCATCGCCCCGTGCAGCCGCCCCCGCAACTGCGCGAGGCCCACGCGCTGCTCGGGACCGTGGTTGGGGTCCACCGGTTCCTCGGCGTCCTCCGCGTCGACCGGCAGATCCTGACGACTCCGCGCCTTCAGCGCCTTGCGGTAGGCGATGCCGAAGATCCAGGTCGATAGCTTGCTGCGGCCGTCGAAACTCTCGGCGCGCTGCCAGACCACCATCAGGGTGTCGTTCAGCACCTCCTCGATGACCTCGGGCTGGCGCAGGATGGGCGAAAGGAAACGCCACAGACGGGGGTGATAGAGGCGGTAGAGGGCGTCGAACTCGGGGCGCCGGCCGCGCTTGACCCCGTCCAGCAGTGCCAGTTCCAGGCGCTCAGCCGACGGCCCACGCCCGGATTCGGGCGCGTCCTCACGCTGTCTTTTGGGGGAGAGCCACTTCAACATGGGGGTCCTTGGTTGCGTGTAAGTACCGGGTCGCCGCGCCACGGTTCAAACGGATCCTACTGGGAGCTTGCGCTCTGCTGCGCGGGTTCACCAAGCCGCTTCCCCACGGCTGGCTGGTGACGGTGCCGGTCAACCTCTTCCGGGATGTCAATGGCGTGTCCTGGGAAGGCGTAGGGATCACGCCGGACCTGTGGGCCAAGAATGAACGCGCGGAGGTCGCGTCCGGCACGGATCGTGCGCTCCAGATGGCCTTGGACTTTCTTCATGCCTGTGCAGTGCGGCCGCTCGCTCGTTCGCCGCGCTGACGGCCTATGCCACCGCAGCCATCCCCCCGCGTCCCGGCAGCCGCGTGAACGCCAGTGCGCAGAAGAAGGCGCCAATACCCAGCGAGAACGCGCCGATGAAAAGCCACGCATAGCTCGAGAACGAGTCGTAGATCAGCCCGCCCAGCACGGGGCCCAGCGCCATGCCCAGGCTGCTGGCCATCATGGTGCCGCCGATCACCGTGCCCATCATGCGCAGCGGAAAGTTCTCGCGCGCGATCACGGCGAACAGAGGCATCACGCCCGCATACGTGAAGCCGAACAGCGCTGCGACGGTGTAGAAACTACCGAGGCCGCGCGCATACACATAGCCCAACACCACGATCGCCTGGGCGAGCAGCGCCAGCACCAAGACGCGCGCGGCGCCGAAGCGGTCGCCAAGCAGCCCGAACACGAGCCGGCCGCCCATGCCTGCGAGCCCCTCCATGCTGTAGATCGTCACGGCTGCCATCAGCGGGATGCCGCAGGTGACGGCATAGCTCACCGTGTGAAAGATCGGTCCCGAGTGCGTGGCGCAGCTCAGAAAGCTCGTCGCCACCAGGATCAGGAAGGGCGCGGAGCGCAGCGCCTGCCCGACGGACATGGCCGGCTCTTGCGCAGCGCCTGAGGAAGGCGCTGCATGCAACTGCGCCAGCGCGGGCGGCCGGCGCACCAGCAGCGTCATGGGCACCATGATGGCCGCGACCAGGGCCGCGATGAGTTGCAGCGACGTGCGCCAGTCGTGCGTCTGCACCAGCCACGCGGCCAGCGGCGACATGGTCATCGGCGCCATGCCCATGCCGGCGGACACCAGCGACACCGCCAGGCTCCGGTGCGTGTCGAACCACCCGGTCACGCACGCCATCATCGGTGCGAAGATCGCCGACGCCCCGAGGCCAACCACCACGCCGAACAACAGCTGGAACGCGAGCAGCGATGTGGACAGGCTGGCCAGCGCAAGACCGGCGGTGAGCAGCACCGACCCCGCCATCACCACGTTGCGCGGGCCCACCCGATCGGAAAGGGTGCCCCAGCCGATGCTGCCGAGCGCAAGCGCCACGAAGGCGAGCGTCATGGCGGTGGAGATGCCGGTGGTGGACCACCCGGTGTCCTGGGCGATCGGCCGCAAGAACACCGGCAGCGAAAAGAGCCCGCCGATCGCGACGCAGCCGAGCACGCCGCCCGCGACAACGATGATCCAACGGTAGTGCTTGCGCAGGGCGTTCGTCCAGGAAGACACGGCAGGTCCTTGGCTGGACGCTGGGCCGGTGGTTTCGTCGAGTCGCATGGTCGGGTCTCCAGGGGCACGGCGGAGGAACCATTCCGCCGCCACACCCCTACGACGATCGACGACCGGCCGGATCGACAAGCGCGACATCGGAAATGCTCGACCGAACGACGGCTATGCTCTGCACCAAATTTCGCCGTTCATGATCGAGAAGCTGGAACTCAACCACCTCCGGATGCTCAGCGCCCTCTATGAGCAGGGGACGGTGTCGGCGGCCGCCGAGGCGCTCGACGTGTCGCAGCAAGCGGTCAGCCTCCAGCTCAAGCGGACCAGGGAGATCCTTGGCGACCCCTTGTTCGTGCGCACCGGCCACGGCATGGTGCCCACGGCCTATGGGCTGCTGATACAGCCGCATGTGCGCCAGTTGCTGACGCTGATCCACGCGATGCCGATGCCTACGTCGATCCCGCTCCAGGACCTGGAGCGCACGCTGGGCATCTCCGCCACCGACCACGCGCAACGCATCATCGTCGGCGACCTGGTTCACGAGCTGCGCCGCGCGGCGCCGCGGGTCAAGGTGAAGATCTCCAACATCGAGAGCGCCGGCCTCGTGCGCCGGATGCAGGAGGGTGACATCGGCGTGGCCTTCACCTCGAACGGCTATGTGCCCGAAGGCCTGCTGTCGACCCCGCTCTTCACCGAAAGGTATGTGTGCGTTGCGGCGAGGCCGCTGACCGAGGGGCCGGGTGCACTGCCCTTGGACGCGCTCGTGGCGCACGACTTCCTCGTGGTGTCGCCGGCGGTGCCGAGCTTCGACGGCTCGGCGGGAAGCTGGTTCGAGCAGCAGGGGTTGCGGCGTCGCGTCGTGGCGTCCGTGCCCTCGTTCTTCATGGCGCTGGAGTATCTGCGGCAGTCCGACATGGTGGCCTTCATGCCGTCGCGGCTGCTGCCTTGCGAAGGGCTGTTCGAGGTGCCGCTCGAGAAGTACCCGCCTGGCTTCCAGGTGGTCGCTGCCTACCATCCGTCCGCCATGTCCGACCCGCTGCTGACCTGGGTGCTCGACCACGTACGCACCCGCTTCGACGAAGCAAGCCTGCGCCGCTTGTGACCGCTACAAGCGTGCCGGCATGGTGCGCGGCGCGAGCCGTTCCTAAGCTGTCATGCATTGCAACTCAGCACGGAACGGTTCATGAGCACGAAACTGGTCAACCCCGCGGGCCTTTATGACGGTGCACCCGTCGGCATGTCGCAGGCCGCGGTGGACCTGGCGTCCGGATTCATCTTTGTCTCGGGCCAGGTCGATTGGGACGGCGACTCGCGCGTCCGACGAGCTACGCTGGAAGGTCAGGCCGAAGGCGCGATCGAGCACCTGGTCACGGTGCTGAACGAGGCCGGCGCCTCGCTCGAGGACGTGCTGCAACTGCGGGTGTATGTCCGCGGCGAGCTCGCGGACGGCATGTCGCAGCTCGTGCCGGTGCTTGCCCGCCGCTTCGGCGCAGTTCGTCCTGCCTTGACGGGCATCGGCGTGGCGTCACTCGCGTCGCGCGACACGCTCGTCGAGATCGAAGCCTTGGCCAGGCTGCCCGACCGCCGGTGAGGACCTGCACGGCGGCGCAGAGTCGCTCACGGTGTCGGACAGCGTCAACATGGCCCGCGCCGCGCTGGACGGCCTGGGCATCGCAGGCCGGATGATCAGGAGCGACTGGCGTCGACTCCTCGCGTGCACGCGGCGCCGGCCGCTCAGCGCACCGGGTCTCCGTACACCACGCCGCGGCCATGCGTGCCGACGTAAACCCGGCCGAAGACCTTGGAATCGCCGCTGACTTGCAGGATCAGGCCCCACTGGTGGGCGTCGTCGTTGATGCGCTGCCAGCTGGCAGCGGCATCGGTGGAGCGGAAGAGCCCGTACCGGCCCTGCACGGTGCCGACGAGGTAGAGGGTCGGCGTGTCCCGGCCCGGCGCGGCGCGGCCGAAGCCGAAGGCATGGATCTCGCTGACGCCAGGCAGCCGCGCGAAGGCTGCGCCATCGGCCGCGCGGTAGAGGCCGTGGAAGGCAGCCAGGTAGAGCTCGCCTTCGCGGCCCGGGGTGGCGTAGAGCCGGTCGTGTCCGCCGCGTGCGTCGCCGCGCTGGCTCTGGCGAACCGTGGGGACCGGACGCTGCACCGGGCCGTCGGGCAGGGCCAGCGGCCGTGAACTGAAGCTCGAGCCCGCGTCCTCGCTGGCGAAGAGGCGGTCGCCGAACAAGTCCATCGCGTGGAACCGGCGGGGGTTGACCCGGTCGGCCACCACGCGCGTGCCGGGCGGAAGGCCGCGTACTTCGGTCCAGCTGTCGCCTCGGTCGTGGCTGACATGGGGCAGGCCTCCCCGGGGCGTCCAGACCCAGGCGTGGCCGTCGGCCGACACGGCGAGGGCGCCGTCGCCAGCGGCGTGGGCGGGCACGCGGGCCGGCTCCTGCCACGTGCTGCCGCCATCGAGGGAATAGCCAAGAGGCTTGCCGCCGTCGCGGGGGTGGCCGATGCGCAGCAGCACCTCGGGTGCCAGTTCGGCGCCGGTCACGTCGTAGGTGTTGCCGAAGAAGGGCGGCTTGGGGTTGCCGGGCGCAGGACGGTCCAGGTCGGCATGAACGAAGCCGGAGTAGTCGCCCAGCGCGGTGACCAGGGGCACGCCGCGCGTGGGGCTGTGCAGCGCCAGGGCCACGGTCTCCTCGATGCCCTGGGCCATCACCTGCCAGTGCGTGGGCTGGCCGCGTTCAGCCGCGCCGAGGTCGAAGGTTTCCCAGCCGCCGTAGCCCGTGGTGAAGATGGCATGGTCCGGGTTGGCCGGGTTGATGCGCACGTCGTAGAGCCAGTGCGGGGATGTATCGGCCATGTAGGGCGCCTCGCGGGCATCGAAGCGCGCGCCACCGGCGAACAAGGGCTGCCAGCGGGCGCCGCCGTCGCTGCTGAGGAAGAGTTCGTCGCCGCCTTCGCGACCGACGGTGCTGGCCAGCAGGCGGCGCGGCTGCCGCGGGTCCACCGCCACGGTGGCGTAGCCGAAGGGCCGCGCCGCGCTCGGCGCCTCGGGGGTGATGTCGGCCCAGCGGCCGGTGGCTGTGTCCAGCGCCCAGACCGAGCCGCCCTTCATGCGGTGCGGGCCGGGTTCGCTGGCCATGGCGAGGTAGAGCATGCCGTCGGCCGCGAGCGCCGCACGCATCGGCCGGTGCTGCAGCGGCGTGCGGGGCACGGGGGCCCAGCTTGCGCCGCTGTCGTTGCTGCGCCAGAGGCTGGGCCGGCCCGCCGCGGACACGCCCACGTACAGGGTCCGGCTGGCTTGGCCGGGGCGGCCGCTGCGAGGGTCCGCCAGCACGAAGACCACGGTGCCGCGGCCATCGCTGTTGCCCGCCCTCGGCAGAGGGCCGTCGCTCGCATCGCGGCGCCAGGCCGACTCGGGGAAGCTGTCCATGCGCTGGAAGCTCGCGCCGCGGTCCAGGCTGCGCCACAGGCCGTCGTGGCGGGTGCCGAGGTAGAGCACACGGCCATCGTGCGGGTCCACCGCCAGTCGTTCACCGTTGCCGCGCCCGCCCTCGTTGGCCCCGAGCTTGAACGGCAAGGGCGTGCGCTGCCAGCTGCGCCCGCGGTCGAAGGAGCGCAGCAGGGCGCCGTTCGGAGAGTCCGCGCTCGAGTAGGTGCCGCAGGCGAGGAACAGTGCATCGGAGTCGTTCGGGTCGAAGGCCAGGCTCTCGACACCCATCAGGTTGACGTCCGCCAGCGAGAGTCCGTCCAGCAGGGGCTGCCAGGGGCCGGGGATGCGGTCCCGGCGGTAGGCGCCGCCCATGTCGGTGCGGGCCAGCATCAGGCCGGGCTCATGAGGGTGGAAGGTCAGGCCGCTGACGAAGCCGCCGCCGACGATGGCGACCGACTTCCAGTCGTAGGGCAGGTCGGCGCCGTCATGGGCCGGACGCGGCGTGCCGCAGGCGGCCAGCAGCAGCGCGGTCAGGGTGCACATCAGGCGGCGGGTCATGTCTTCGGGCCTTGGCGGAAGTGTCGGCGCTGCATCGTAGTTGGTTTGATGGGTGAACCAATGTGGCGCCGGTCTGCGCTCAACTTGCGGCGCGATCTGCCGATAGCCAGTTCACCCGCAGCCGGACGGGCCCGTATTCGGCCAGTCCCTGCCTCAGAAAGACGAAGAATGAAGACTGCAACCCGACTGACTCTTGGCATGGGTGGTGCCACCATCCTCGGCGTCCTGATCGCCGTGCTCGGCACCGTCGAACTGTGGCGGCTGTCGGCCGACCTGCAAGCCATGGCCGGGAGCCAGATTCCGCGCATCCGGCTGGCCTCGTCGGTGAAGGACGGCATCAGCAACGAAAGCCGGCTGGCCACCAACATGGCCCTCAGCCCGGACCCCGACTTCCGCCAGGAGCAAAAGCGCCAGATCGTCGCTGCCCGCGGCGAATTCGACAAGGTGATGCAGGCCATCGGCGCGGGCCCGGACCGCGAGCTCTTCGACGGACTGAAGAAGCATGCGCAGGAGTTCCGCGCCGACGTGGACCAGGTGGTGAGCATGGGCGAGGCGGGCCGCAGCAGTGCCCTGATCGCCAAATTCCTCACGGACAAGGTCCGCCCCAAGCAGGCGGCACTCTTCATTGAGCTGGACAAGGTGATCGAGGGCCAGGTGCAATCGGCCGAGGCCTTGGCGGCGAGGTCGGGCTCCGACGCCGCGAGGTCCTACTGGGCCATGCTGGGGCTCGCCGCGGCGCTGACCGCCATCGGCGCCGTGGTCGGGTTCCTGATGGTGCGCAGCATCCGCCGCGCCTTGGGCGCCGAGCCCGACGAAGTGGCTCGCCTCGTGTCGCGCGTGGCGGCGGGAGACCTGTCGGTGTCGGTCGACACCCGATCGCTCGACGAGCGCAGCATCATGGCCGGCGTCGCGCGCATGCAGCAGGCCTTGGCCCGCACAGTCGGCATCGTGCGGATCAATGCAGAGCAGGTGGCGGCCACCTCCGTGCAGATTGCCCAGGGCAACCAGGATCTTTCCGAGCGAACGGAGCGCCAGTCCGCCACCGCGCAGGAAACCGCCAGCACCACCAGCGAGCTGAGCAAGGCCGTGCAGCACAACAGCGACAGCGCGGCGCAGGCGTCGCACCTGGCCCAGGACGCGTCCGAGCTCGCCGGCCGGGGCGGCACGCTGGTCGAGCAGGTCGTTGCCACCATGGAAGGCATCAACAGCAGCAGCCGCAAGGTGACGGACATCATCGGCGTCATCGACGGCATCGCGTTCCAGACCAACATCCTTGCGCTGAACGCCGCCGTCGAGGCGGCACGGGCGGGGGAGCAGGGCCGCGGCTTCGCGGTGGTGGCCTCCGAGGTGCGGGCCCTGGCGGGGCGCAGCGCCGACGCGGCCCGCGAGATCAAGAGCCTGATCGCCGCCAGCGTCGAGCAGGTGGACCGCGGCAGCGGGCTGGTGGGCGAGGCCGGAACGTCGATGCGCGAGATCATTGCCGCGATCCAGCGCGTCACCGAGATCGTCGCCGAGATCTCCTCGGCCAGCCAGGAGCAGCGGCACGGCGTGGCGCGCATGGAGGCCTCGATGCAGAACCTGGACCAGGCGACGCAGCAGAACAGCGCGCTCGTCGAGCAGAGTTCGGCCGCGGCCGAAAGCCTGCGCGACCAGGCGCGCCAGCTGGTCGACGCCGTGGCCGACTTCCGCATCCACCCGTCCGAAGAACCGGTCGCGGCTTGAGCGAATTGCTCGGGGCCATGCACCGCATCGCACTAGACTGATGCGCCATCATTGCTCCCGACCCGCTCCATGCCCAAGCTCGAAGAACTTCTCTCGCTCGACCTGCTCACCCTGCGCGAGCACACCGAGCTTGCAGGCGACCGCATCGACCCCGAGACGCAGGCCGCGCAGATCCGCGAGTCGCTGAAGATTTCCAGGGTCTGTTCGGTGCGGCGTGACGATGAGCTCGTCGCGTACGCCATGCTCAGCCCGATGGAGACGGCATCGTCCTGGTTCGTTCGCGCCTTCAACACGCACCCGGCGCACCGCACCGCGCCCGTCATGCGCGACCTGTTCCAGGCCGTTGCCGAGGTCGTGAAGCGCGAGGGCATTGCCGACCTGCGCAGCCACGTGTACAAGACCAACCGACTGTCGATGGCCTTCCACCGCAAGCTCGGGTTCCAGGTGACCCGGGAGAACGCGAAGGGCGTGGAGTTCTTTGCGACGCTTGCCGACTTGTCGGCCAGCAAGTACTTCGCGCGGATGGCCGCCGCGATGCCGAGCTAGGCGGCCAGCGTGCAAAACAAGGCATGCCGATTGCCATGGGAGAATCCTGCCCCCCGGCGAACCTTGCCGGCTCATGCAGAGGACGTCCCGTGGACCTGAAAGTACCCATCACCATTCACGACGAACTGACCGAGGACGTCATCGAATCCACCGGCTCGTTGGACCTGGCCAGCGGCGAGATCCGCAACGTGCAGTACGAAGACTACGACGTCGAGGCGCTGGGCCTGCCGGCGGAAGACGAGACTTACGAGTTCACGAGCGGCATCCTGTCCAACGAGGGCAAGGACGTGGAGTTCCGCGTGGAGGTGGACGTCTTCAGCGGCCGCTATTCGGTGAGCCCGAACGAGCTGCTGGAGATCAAGGTGCGCGCGGCCAAGCTGTTTGCGGGCATCGATGGGGTCGACCTGCTGGCGAATGCAACGAGCAAGGGCGCAACGGGCAAGGGCGGCGCTGCAAAGGGCGCCGCGGGCAAGGCCACCGGCCGCGGCAAGCCGGCCGCCAAGAAGGTCCATTGAGCCTGATGGCCGACGCGATCGTCGCCGTGCGGCCGAGCTGGCAGAAGTTCGACGTGGACGTGAAGCCCAGCGCCATCGACGGGCAGGGCGCCTTCGCCGCCGAACACATTCCCGCGCGCCGCAAGATCGGCGAGATCCGTGGGCAGTCGATGAGCGTGGACGACGCCCGCATCCGGGCCACGCGCTATGAGCGGATCATGATCGTCGAGGTCTCGGCGCGCCGCGCCATCGACTTCGCGAAGTCCACCGATCCGCTGCGCTTCACCAACCACTCCTGCGGCCCGAATGCGCGGCTGTGCATCCGCGAGCGGCGCGTCGAGTTCTATGCGCTGCGCGACATCGAGCCGGGCGAGGAGATCACCGTCGACTACGGCAGCTCGCACCACGAAGGCCGCCTCGCCTGCCGCTGCGGCGCGCCCAACTGCGTCGGGCGTCTGTAGGCGTCGCCTTCCCGTCAGCTGCCGGCCGCGCTACGACCCTGGCGACGACATGCCGTTGTGGTTGATACGGAGGTCGCCCCGCGTGAACAAGTTGCACACTGCCGGCTTCCTTTTGCGGAGGCGTCAATGAGCGGCAAACCCTTCTACAAGTCCCTGTACCTGCAGGTCATCACCGCCATCGTCATCGGCGTGTTGCTGGGCCACTTCGCGCCGGCCACCGGCGAGGCGATGAAGCCGCTGGGCGATGCCTTCATCAAGCTCATCAAGATGGTCATCGCGCCGATCATCTTCTGCACGGTGGTGGTGGGCATCGCCGGCATGGAGGACATGAAGAAGGTCGGCAAGACCGGTGGCCTGGCACTGCTGTACTTTGAGGTCGTGAGCACCGTCGCGCTCGTCGTGGGGCTGGTGGTCATCAACCTCATCCAGCCTGGCACGGGCATGAACGTGGACCCGAAGGCGCTGGACACCAAGGGCATCTCGGCCTACACCGGCCCGGGCAAGATGCAGGGAACGGTCGAGTTCCTGATGAACATCATCCCGAACACGGTGGTCGATGCCTTCGCCAAAGGCGAGATCCTGCAGGTGCTGCTCTTCGCCGTGCTTTTTGGCTTCGCACTGCACCGCTTCGGCGGGCGTGGCACGCTGGTGTTCGACTTCATCGAGAAGAGCTCGCACGTGCTCTTCACGGTGGTGGGCTACATCATGAAGGCGGCCCCCATCGGTGCCTTCGGCGCCATGGCCTTCACCATCGGCAAGTACGGCCTCGGCTCTCTCCTGTCGCTGGGCAAGCTGATGGGCTCGTTCTACCTCACCTGCCTGGTGTTCATCTTCCTCGTGCTCGGCACCATCGCGCGGGTGCACGGCTTCTCGGTGTGGAAGTTCATCAAGTACATCAAGGAAGAGCTCTTGATCGTGCTGGGCACCTCGTCGTCTGAGTCGGTGCTGCCGCGCATGATGGCGAAGATGGAGAACCTGGGCGCGCGCAAGTCGGTGGTGGGCCTCGTGATCCCCACGGGCTATTCGTTCAACCTTGACGGCACCTCCATCTACCTCACGATGGCGGCGGTGTTCATCGCGCAGGCCACCAACACGCCGCTCACGCTCACGCACCAGATCACCCTGCTGGCGGTGCTGCTGCTGACCTCCAAGGGGGCGGCGGGCGTCACGGGCAGCGGCTTCATCGTGCTGGCCGCGACCTTGCAATCGGTGGGACACGTGCCGGTGGAGGGCCTCGCGCTCATCCTCGGCATCGACCGCTTCATGTCCGAGGCGCGCGCCTTGACCAACCTCGTCGGCAACGGGGTGGCGACCATCGTGGTGGCGAAGTGGACGGGCGACCTCGATTCGACCCGCCTGCAGCGCCAGCTCGACGGTGAGACGGACGAGGCGGCAGAGGCGCCGGAAGACCTGCTGCCCGACGAGTCGCCGGCAGTGGTGGCCGAACGCGCGCATGCCTGAGATGAGGGCGGGGTGTGCACATCGTGCGACAGGGCTTACATCCCGCGGAGAAGCCGGGTGGCACCGGGCCTAGACTGCAGTGATGACCCATCGAGTGCATCGAATCCATCATCTTGCCGTGTGGCTTGCCCTGCCGGTTCTTGGTTGCGCGCAGTTGGTACAGCCGGCTCCTCCCGCCGCTTCGACATCGGCCGCGGCTTCGGCGCCGGCATCGACCGCGCCGACGATGCCGGCGGCAGCCGCAGCTGAAACGCCGACCTTTCCGCCCTTGTCCGATTGTGTCGGCCAGCTGCGCCGCGAGCTGCCGTCCAAGGTCAAGCCGGAAACCTTCGACGAGTACACCGCCCAGGCGCAGGACCTGCGGCCGGCGATCGACAGCGCCACGCGCAGCCAGCCTGAGTTCCAGCAGACCATCTGGGACTACATCACCCGGCGCGTCAACGACCAGCGCATGGCGCCGGGCCGCGAGATCATGAAGAACGAGGCGGCCGCCCTCCAGGCCATCGAGCAGCGCCTGGGCGTGGACGGGCCGACGACGGTCGGTGTCTACGGCGTCGAGACGGACTACGGCCGCGTCCGCGGCTCCTACCCGGTGGTCGATGCCACGCTCGGCCGTGCCTGCCTGAACCTGCAGGCGGCCGATCGCAAGGAGCACTTCTTCACCGCGCTGTGGCTGCTGCAGGAGGGGGTGGTGCGGCCGGAAGAGTTCAAGGGCTCGTGGGCCGGCGCCTTCGGCCTCACGCAGTTCATGCCGGCGACCTTCGTGCGCACGATGACGTCGGCCGATGGATCGTCGCGGCCCGACATCATCCACAGCGTGCCCGATGCGCTCGCGACGACGGCGCGCTACCTGCGCCAGCTCGGTTGGGTGCCCGGCGTGCCGTGGGCGGTGGAGGTGAAGGTGCCGCTTGACCTGGCACGGCAGTGGAACGCACCGGAAAGCGAGCACGCCTGCCTGGGCGAGAGTGCCTCCACCGGCAAGTGCCGCCGCGTGGCGCAATGGGCGGTGGATGGGGTGACACGCGTCGATGGCCGCCCGCTCGTGCGCACCGACGGGCCGATCGACGCCTTCGAGCCGCTCACCAACGCCGCCTTGCTGATGCCCGCCGGCGCGCAGGGGCCGGCCTGGCTCGTCACCGCCAACTACCAGGCGGTGTGGCGCTACAACCGGGCCGATGCGTACGCGCTGGCCATCGGCCTGCTGTCCGATGCCTACCGCGGTGCGCCTCCGCAGCGCGTGCCGTGGCCGACCGACGATGCTGGCCTGTCGCGCACGGAGTTCATCGAACTGCAGTCGCTGCTGCGCCAGCTCGGGCATTGCGACATGGTGGTGGACGGCGTGCCGGGGCCGAAGACGGCCGCGGCCATCCGCGACGAAGAGAGCAAGCTCGGCAACGTACCGACCGGCCGCGGTGGGCAGAAGCTGCTGGCCGCGTTGCGCAAGGTCGAGCCAAGCACCGCCTGCGGCCCGGCGACGGGTGCGTCGCAGCCCGTCGCCACGACGGACTGACCGGGCGATGGAGCGCATCGACGCCCTCGTCATCGGCGCCGGCGTGGTGGGCCTGGCCATCGGGCGCGCTCTCGCGCAGCACGGGCTGGAGACCATCGTGCTCGAACGCGCCGATGCCATCGGCACCGAGACCAGCGCGCGCAACAGCGAGGTGATCCACGCCGGCATCTACTACCCGACCGGCTCCCTGAAGGCGCGGCTGTGCGTGCAGGGGCGCGAGGCGCTCCATGCCTTCTGCGAAAGCCATGGGGTCGCGCATCGCCGCTGCGGCAAGCTCATCGTGGCCAGCGGTGACGAACAGGTCGCGAAGCTGTCGCGCATCGAGGCGCAGGCGGCGAGCAACGGCGTGCACGACCTGCGCCGGCTGGACGGCCCCGAGGCGCGCCGGCTGGAGCCCGCCTTGCGCGCGGATGCGGCGCTGCTGTCGCCGTCCACCGGCATCGTCGACAGCCACGGCCTCATGCTCGCGCTGCAAGGCGACCTGGAGGCCGCGGGCGGGGCGGTGGCGCTGCGCTCGCCGCTCGAGGGCCTGCAATGCGGCGACGCGGCGCACGTGGCGCGGGTGGGTGGCGATGCGGCGATGGAGATCGAGGCGCGCATCGTCGTCAACGCGGCGGGCCTGTGGGCGCCGCTGGTGGCGTCGCGCTTTGTCGGGCTGGCCGCGCGGCATGTGCCGGCGGCGCGCTATGCCAAGGGACACTATTTCTCGCTCGCCGGTCGCGCGCCGTTCTCGCGGCTCGTCTACCCCGTGCCGCCGGAAGGCGGGCTCGGCGTGCATCTCACGCTCGACCTGGCAGGGCAGGCGCGTTTCGGGCCGGATGTGGAGTGGATCTCGCCCGCGACTCCGGCCGCGATCGACTACCAGGTCGACGAGCGCCGCATGGCGTCGTTCGAAAGAGAGATCCGCGCCTACTGGCCGGGCCTGCCCGATGGCGCGCTCGCGCCGGCCTACAGCGGCGTGCGGCCCAAGCTCAGCGGGCCCGGCGAGCCGGCGGCGGATTTCGTGATCCAGGGGCCGACGGTGCACGGCATCGCGGGGCTGGTGAACTGCTTCGGCATCGAGTCGCCGGGGCTCACATCGTGCCTGTCGATTGCCGAGGAAGTGCTTCGGCAGGGAGCTGCGGCATGACCGCCTCGCGCGCCACCTTGCGCAGCATGGCGGCCAGCCCGATGGACACCAGCACCAAGCCGGCCACCAGCCCCACCCAGAACCCGTAGACCTGCATCGGCCCGCTCGACGCGGTGCCGTGGTAGCCCAGCCAGGTGCCGAGCGGAACGCCCACCCCCCAGAACGACAGGGCCATCATGAGCATCGGGCCGAAGGTCACCTTGTAGCCGCGCAGCGCGCCGAGGGCGCTCACCTGCAGGGCGTCGAAGAGCTGCCAGAAGGCGGCGAAGAGCAGCAGCGTGGCCGCCATGCCGCGCACGGCGGCGTCGCTGCTGTAGATGGCGGCGATGTCGTGTCGCCCCAGCACGATGGGCACGATGGCGGCGGCGGCGATGATCAGCCCGAGCGTGACGCCCGTCCACGCGATGAAGCGGGCCGTGCGCGCGTCGCCGCGGCCCATGGCGTGGCCGACGCGGATCGACAGCGCCGACGACAGGCCCATGGGCAGCATGAACACGAGCGAGGAGAAGTTCATCGCCACCTGGTGCGCGGCGATCTGCACCGCGCCGAACCGGCCGGCCAGCACGGCCACGCTGCAGAACGCCGTGACCTCGGCGAGCGCGGCACCACCCATGGGCAGGCCCACGCGCAGCAAGCGCTTCTGCACGGCCCAGCTCGGCCGTGACCAGTGGCGCCACACATAGGTGCTGCGGTAGGCCGGCGCCCAGGCCGTCCAACCGGCGAGAGCGAACAGGCTTGCCCACATGCCGATGGCCGTGGCCCATCCGCAGCCCGCGCCGCCCATGGCAGGAAATCCGAAGTGCCCGTTGATGAGCACCCAGTTGAAGAAGCTGTTGAGTGCGAGCCCGCCGAAGGCCACCACCATCATCGGCCGCGTGTGGTTGATGCTCGCCGAGTAGAAGGCCAGCGCCCGGAACACCAGCGCCGCCGGCATGCCGCAGGCGATGCCCCACAGGAACACCACGATGCGCGAGGCGAGCACCGGCTCGATCTCCGCCCAGCGCAGCAACGCCGGCACGAAGGGCATGAGCAGGAAGGGCACGGCCGAGAAGAACACCGCGAGCCAGATGCCTTCGCGCGTGTCCTGCGCGACCGCCTCGTGGTCGCCGGCGCCGAAGTGGTGGGCCACAATCGGGCTGAGCGCCTGCACGATGCTCATCATGCTGATGAACACCGGAATCCACAGCGCCACGCCGAGCCCGACGACGGCCTGCTCCCGCGCGCCGGCCTGTCCGGCCATGACGGTGTCGACCAGGCCCATGAGCACCTGGGCGATCTGCGACAGGATGATGGGGCTGGCCAGCTGAACGAGCGCGCGGCTCTCGGCGAGGAAGCGGGGGATTCGGTGTTTCACGGGGCTGGCGATTACACCAGAAGCCCACCGCGCCGGCGGCGGCGCCCGGTGTTCAACCCCGGCGGTTCAGGTGTCGTCGTGCGAGACGCGCACCCACTTGCCGTCCACCAGCCGCTCGTGCGGGCGGAACTGCGCCTTGTAGGCCATCTTGTCGCTCTCGGCGATCCAGTAGCCGAGGTACACGTGGGGCAGCTTCAAGAGCTTGGTCTGCTCGATCTGCCACATCACGTTGTAGGTGCCGTAGCTCTTCTTCGGCTCGGGCTCGTAGAAGGTATAGACCGCCGACAACCCGTCGTTGAGGATGTCGAGGATGCTCACCATCTTGAGCGCGCCCACCGAGCCGTCAGGGTTGCGCTCGCGGAACTCCACCAGCCGCGAGTTGACGCGGCTTTGCAGCAGGAACTGGGTGTACTGGTCGATGCTGTCGTGGTCCATGCCGCCGCCGCTGTGGCGGCCGGCCTGGTAGCGCAGGTAGAGCTGGTAATGCTCGGGCACGAAGCACAGCCGCAGCACCCGAGCCTGCAGGTTGCCGTGCGCCTTCCAGGCGCGGCGCTGGCTGCGCGTGGCTTCGAAATCCTTGACGGGAATGCGCAGCGGCACGCAGGCGCGGCAGCCGTCGCAATAGGGCCGGTAGGTGAACATGCCGCTGCGGCGAAAGCCGTTGGCGACGAGGCCGGAGTAGGCGTCGGCATGGATGAGGTGGCTGGGCGTGGCCACCTGCGAGCGCGCCATGCGGCCATCCAGGTAGCTGCATGGGTAGGGCGCCGTCGCGTAGAACTGGAGCGATGCGAGCGGAAGCTCTTTCGGGTGGGTCACTTACGGGCCGTCCTTGCCGATGGCGTCGCCTGCGTCTGGCTTCAGCAGGTGCCGCCACATCGAACGATGATAGGTCCAATCGTGGATCGGCGGGGCGCCGAGGCTGCGGGACAGGCGAAGCTCGAAGTCGGCGCGAGAAATTTCACGCCCGCCGAGCGATGCCAGGTGGCCGGTGCGCTGCTGGCAGTCGATCATGGTCACGCCGTTTTCGCGGCAGAAACACACGAGCGCAGCCAGTGCGATCTTCGATGCATCCGTCCGGTGGGCGAACATCGACTCGCCGTAGAACATGCGCCCCAGGCTCACGCCGTACAGGCCGCCGGCCAGCTCGTCGCCGACCCAGGTCTCGAAGCTGTGCACGCTGCCCAGCCGGTGCCACCGGCGGTAGGCGTCCACCATCTCCGGCACGATCCAGGTGCCGTCCTGGCCCTCGCGCGGCGTGCCGGCACAGGCGGCGATCACGGCAGGGAAGGCGGTGTCGATGCGCACCTCCAGGCCGGGTGTGCGCACGAACTTCCCGAGCGTCTTGCGCAGCGAGCGCGACAGCTTGAACTCGTCGACCATCAGCACCATGCGTGGGTCGGGCGACCACCACAGCACCGGCTGCCCCTCGCTGTACCAGGGGAAGACGCCTTTGGAGTACGCCTCGGTCAGCCGTTCGGGCGTGAGTTCACCGCCGGCTGCGAGCAGGCCCGGCGCGTCCGAGCCGCGCGGCAGCGCCATCCGCGCGTCGGGCAGCGGGTCGCTGTCGGCGTGCAGCCAGGGGATCATGGTTCGTTGGGCCACCAGCCGATGCGCGGCTCGGCCTGACAACATGCCCACTCCTCGTCGCTCAGCTCGATGTCCATTCTCAGAAGGGCGCCGGCCATGGCCTTGCCCAGGTTGTCCATGCGCAGGTTGCGCGCACCGCCGCCTTGCAAGGCACCGTGCAGCACCAGCTTGACCGCCAGGATATTCGGAAGCAACCAGCATTCCACCCGCCCTGGCAGCCAAGCCTCGAAGTGTGCCCGCACCCGCTCGGCCGTGACTTCGCGTTCGAGGATGCGCCAGCCCGATGCGTTCCATGCGAAGACGCCGAAATCCACCGAGTCGGCCTTGTCGCCGCTGCGGGCGTGGGCGATGTGCGCGAGCTTGATCGTCTTCATGCCAATTCCACCAGCTCGATGCGAACGCCCGCTTCCACGGGGTCGCGCGGCACGAGCGTGGGCCAGATGCCCAGCAGCTCGCCGGTGTTGTGCAAGCCGGTGAAGCCGCAGGTGTAGGCCGGCCCGCTCAGGCCCATCCAGGGGAAGAGGCGGCCGAAGCCATCGGCAGCGGCCTTGTGGGGCGTGCGCATCGCGATGCGCACCCACACCTCGTTGAGTTCGTCCGCGTCCGGGGGTGCCGTGGCCAGCGGGCCGTGCGCCGAGTTGAGCCCAGGGTATTCGACGAAGAACTCGTCGTGCGGCACGCGTTTGTCGGCCAGCTGCGACTTCACCATCGCGATGGCCGCCTGCGCCTTGGACCAGGCGTCGGGCCAGCTGAAGCCCCAGGTGACCTCGGCCTTGAAACCGTCCTTGAAACCGGCCACCACCTTCAGCTGCGCGGGCCGCGGCCGGCCGCTCGCGCCTTCGATCTTCACGCGGTCGCCGCCGAGGTCGGTCAGGCGCAGCGTGCCCATGTCCAGCACCACGTCGGGCGAGAGGTAGGCATGCGGGTCGTGCACCTCGTACAGCAACTGCTGCCGCACGGTGTCGAAGTTGATGCGCCCGCCGGTGCCCGGCGCCTTGCCGATGACGGCGCTGCCGTCCTCGCTCACTTCGGCGATCGGGTAGCCGATGTGCGCGAGGTCGGGGATCTCCTTCCATGCGCCCAGGCTGCCGAAGTTGCCGCCGCTGCCCTGGCCGGAGCATTCGAGCAGGTGGCCGACGGTGAGCCCTTGCGCCAGGCGCGACAGCTCCGCCGGCGTGGTCGCGTCTTCCAGCTTCCAGCCGAACTCGTGCACCAGCGGCGCGAGGAAGAGCGCCGCATCGGCGACGCGGCCGGTGATGACGATGTCCGCGCCCTGCTGCAGCGCCGTGACGATGGGGCGCGCGCCCAGGTAGGCGTTGGCGAAGACGAGCCGCTCGCGGGTGGCGGCATCGAGCGGCTGCTGCTTGAAGAGGTGGGCGAAGCGCCGTGCGTCGCCCTCTTGCGCGAGCATCGGCAGCACGTCGTCGCCCGTGACGACGGCGATGCGTGCCGCCAATCCCTTGGCTGCGAAGGTCGCGCGCAGGGCCTGCGCCGCGCCGGCCGGATGGAGCCCGCCGGCGTTGCAGATGAACTTCACGCCGCGCTCGCGCATCGGCGGCCACAGCTTGAGCAGCATGGGCACCACGTCGCGCGCATACCCGAGGGTGGGGTCGCGCTCGCGGTCTTTCGCGAGGATGGCCAGCGTCAATTCCGCCAGGTGGTCGCTGGCGACGTAGTGGATGTCGCCACGCTCGATGGCGGGCAGCACGGGGTCCCACGAGTCGCCGTAGAAACCCAGGCCCGATGCGATGCGAACCGTCTTCTTCATGGGCAGAGCATGCACCAACCCCGGAACAACCACTAGCGAAATGAAGAGGGTGCCACGTCAGAATTCGCGAGCGCGGTGCGTGGAGGTAGGGAGGAGTCGCAAGGATGGTCCAACCATTCCGGCACGTCGGTAGAAGACCGAAGGAGTCTGCGTGCAGTTTCTGCAACTCGTCCTGAGTGGTGTGTCCCAGGGGTGCATCTACGGGCTGATCGCCCTGGGGTTCGTACTGATCTACAAGGCCACCGAAACGGTGAGCTTCGCGCAGGGCGAGCTGATGATGCTGGGCGCCTTCGCGGGCCTGGCCGGCATGAGCTTACTGGGCATGCCGTTCTGGCTGGCGGTGCCGTGCGCGGTGGCGCTGATGGCGCTGCTGGGCATGCTCACCGAGCGCGCGGTGATCCGACCCATCCTCGGCCAGCCGGCGTTCTCCATCGTCATGCTCACCATCGGCATCGGCTACGTCGCGCGCGGGCTCATCACCATGGTGCCGGGCATCGGCACCGACACGCACACGCTGGCGGTGCCCTACAAGGACCAGGCGGTGAACGTGGGGTCGCTGGTCCTGAACGTGGAGCAGCTGGTCATCATCGCGAGCACCGGCGTGCTGTGCGTGCTGCTCTTCGTGATGTTCAAGTACAGCAAGCTGGGCATCGCCATGCAGGCCTCGTCGCAGAACCAGCTGGCGGCCTACTACATGGGCATCCCGGTCAAGCGATTGAACGGCATGGTGTGGGCTCTGGCCGCGGGCGTCGCGGCGATCGCGGGACTGCTGCTCGCTCCCATCACCTTCGTGCACGCCAACATGGGCTTCATCGGGCTGAAGGCCTTTCCGGCGGCGGTGGTGGGCGGCTTCGGCAGCCTGCCGGGGGCGATCGTTGGTGGGCTACTCATCGGCATCGTCGAATCGCTCTCGGGTTTCTACCTGCCCGATGGTTTCAAGGACACGGCGGCCTACATCGTCGTGCTCGTGATGCTGGTCGTGCGGCCGAACGGATTGTTCGGCGAGAAGCTGCGCAAGAAAGTCTAGGTCCGCCGACCATGCGCTTCATTTTCAAGACGAGCTACGAGCAGGACATCCGGCTGGCCAAGCATGGGGGCCATGTGCTTTGGTATTCGCTGCTCGTCGCGGCGATGCTGCTGGCTCCCTGGCTCGTCAGCGAATACTTGCTCGCGCAGCTGCGCCTCATCCTCATCTACGCCGTCGTCGGGCTCGGGCTGATGCTGCTCGCCGGGTTCACCGGGCTCTTCTCCATCGGCCACGCGGCTTTTCTCGGCGTGGGGGCCTACACGCAGGCGGTGCTCACGGGTGCGGGTTGGCCGTTTCCGCTGGCCTTGCTGTGCGCGGGCGGCTTGTCGGCGGCGGTGGGCATGGTGGTGGGCTTGCCGGCGCTTCGCGTGAAGGGCATCTACCTCGGCATCGCGACCCTGTCCTTCGGCTTCATCGTGGAAGAGGTCTTCGCCCGGTGGGAAAGCGTGACGGGCGGCAATGCCGGCCGTCACCTCACGTCGCCGCGCTTCTTCGGCTGGACCATCGACAGCGGCGAGGGCTTCTACTTCGTGTGCCTTGCCGTTGCCATGGCGGCGACGATCCTCATCCTCAACCTGCTGCGATCGCCCACGGGCCGCGCCTTCGTCGCCATCCGCGATTCGGAGGTGTCGGCGCAGAGCATGGGCATCCACCTCGCGCGCTACAAGACCTTGTCCTTCGCCATCTCGGCGGCGCTCGCGGGCATCGGCGGCGCGCTGTACGCGCACGAGCTGAAGTTCATCTCGCCGGACCAGTTCAGCATCCTGCAGTCCATCGACTTGTTGCTGATGGTGGTGATCGGCGGCCTGGGCTCGGTGCATGGCGCCTTCCTCGGCGCGATCTTCCTCATCAGCATGCCGCAGCTCATCGCGGGCGCGAAAGACCACCTGCCCGAGGCCATCGGCCAGGCCCCTGGGCTGCAAGGCCTGGTCTACGGCCTCGTGCTCATCGCCTTCGTGCTGTTCGAGCCGCTGGGCATCTACGGCCGATGGCTCAAGGTGCGCAGCTACCTGCAGACCTTTCCGTTCTACCGCAGCGGCATGTTCAAGCGGCAGAAGAGCTTCCAGAGATCCGAGAGGCTGCATTGAACACAAGCCGCGACGTCCTCCTGTCCGCCCGCGATCTCAGCGTGCGCTTCGGCGGCGTGCTGGCCGTCAACAAGGTGAGCTTCGACGTGCGCCGCGGCGAGGTGTTCACGCTGATCGGCCCCAACGGCGCGGGCAAGACGACGGTGTTCAACCTCATCAGCCGGTTGTACGTGCCCACCACGGGCGAGCTCGTGTTCGATGGCCATCCGCTGGCCATGGTGCCGCCGCACGAGGTGGCGCGGCTGGGCATCGCGCGCACGTTCCAGAACATCGAGCTCTTCGAGCATGCGACGGTGCTGCAGAACCTTCTGATCGGCCGGCACACCCACCGGCAGACGAGCTTCTGGCACGACCTCGTCTTCAGCGCCAAGACGCGCCGGGCGGAGCTCGAGGCGCGCGAGAAGGTGGAGCAGGTGATCGATTTGCTGGACTTGCAGCACCACCGTGAATCGCTGGTGGCAGGCCTGCCCTACGGCGTGCGCAAGGTGGTGGAGCTGGCGCGTGCCTTGTGCACCGAGCCGAAGCTGCTGCTGCTCGACGAACCCTCGTCGGGGCTGAACACCGAAGAGACCGAGGACATGGTGTTCTGGATCCGCGACATCCAGGAAGAACTCGGCGTGACGGTGCTGATGGTGGAGCACGACATGGGCCTCGTGTCCAAGGTGTCGGACCGCGTGCTCGCGATGAACCAGGGCGAGATGCTGACGCTCGGAACGCCGTCGCAGGTGCAGGCGCATCCGGGCGTGATCGAGGCGTATTTGGGATCGGTGGATGACGTGTCGAGCTTGAGGAGGGCGGCATGAGGCATCCCAAACCCGTTCGCGCTGAGGTATCGAAGCGCCCGCCCCGAACGGTGTGTCGTGGGGCATGCGATGACTGACATGCTCACCCTCCTCAATGTCGAGAGCGCCTACGGCCCCATCCGTGCCATCCGCGGCGTGAGCCTCAAGGTGCGACAAGGCGAGATCGCCACCGTGCTCGGCGCCAATGGCGCGGGCAAGACGACCATCCTCAAGACCATCTCCGGCATCATCGACCCCCGCCGTGGCAGCATCGAGTTCAAGGGCGAGGACATCACCGCGCGCGACCCGGCGGCCATCGTGCAGCGGGGTCTGTCGCACGTGCCCGAGGGCCGCGAGGTGTTCCCGCTGCTGTCGGTGCGCGACAACCTGCTCATGGGCGCCTACACCCGCCACGACAAGGACGCCGTGGCCCATGACATGGACACGGTGTTCGGCTACTTCCCCATCCTTCGCGAGCGGGCCGCGCAGCAGGCGGGCCTGCTCTCCGGCGGCCAGCAGCAGATGCTCGCGATCTCGCGCGCCCTCATGGCCGCGCCGCAGCTCATGCTGCTCGACGAGCCGAGCCTGGGCCTCAGCCCCAAGCTCACCAAGGAGATCTTCGAGATCGTCGTGCGCATCAACCGCGAACGCGGCACCACCATCTTGCTCGTGGAGCAGAACGCCAACATGGCGCTCAACGCGGCGGACTACGGCTACGTGCTGGAGAACGGCCGCATCGTGATGGAAGACACCTGCGACAAGCTGCGCGAGAAGGACGACATCAAGGAGTTCTACCTCGGCATGAAGGACGCCGGCGTGCGCGGCGAGCGGCGCTGGAAAAAGAAGAAGACGTGGCGATGAGCAATCTCTGGGACCTGCACACGCGCCCTCCGAGGCAAGACATCGTCGTTCCGGGGGAGACGATGCCCGCCATGTTCTGGAACGCGGCCGCCCTTCGTGGCGACACCGTCTTCATGCGCCAGAAGAAGCTCGGCCTGTGGCGCAGCTGGACCTGGACGCAGACCGCGCAGGCGGTGAAGGAGATCGCCCATGGCCTGCTTGCGCTCGGCTTCGAGCCGCAGGAGTGCGCGTCCATCCTCTCCAACACCGTCATCGACTGGGTGCTGGCCGACCTGGCCGTGCTCAGCTGCGGCGGCGTGTCCAACGGCATCTACCCGACCGACGCCGCATCGCAGGTGCACTACCTGTGCGACGACTCGCGCACCAGCGTGCTCTTCGTCGAGGACGACGAGCAGCTGGACAAGGCCCTGGAGGTGCGCTCGCAGTTGCGCCACCTGCGCAAGATCGTCGTCTTCGACATGGAAGGCCTGCGCGAACTCGATGACCCGCACGTGATGAGCCTGCATGCCTTGCGCGAAGCCGGCCGCGCCCAGATGGCCTTGCAGCCGCGCGCGCTGGACGAACGCATCGCCGCCTGCCGGCCCGAGGACCTCGCCATCCTCGTCTACACCTCGGGCACCACCGGCAAACCAAAGGGTGCGATGCACAGCCACCGCGGCCTCGTGCACACCGTGCGCGGCTACCAGGCCATCTCGCCGCAGGACACGCGCGACGAGCGCATGTGCTTCCTGCCGCTGTGCCACATCGCCGAGCGCGTGGGCGGCGAATACTTCGGCATCTACACCGGCAGCAAGCTCAACTTCGTCGAGAACCCGCAGACGGTGCCCGAGAACATCCGCGAGATCGCGCCCACCGTCGTCACCGCCGTGCCGCGTGTGTGGGAGAAGTTCTATTCCGGCGTGACCATCGCGCTGCGCGAGGCGACGCCGCTGCAGCGCAAGGCCTACGGCTGGGGCATCGCAGTCGGCACGCGCATCGCCGACCTCGTGCTCGCGGGCCGGCCGGTGCCCGCCTTGCTGAAGCTGCAGTTCCGCATCGCCCGCTGGCTGGCGCTGGACAACGTGCGCAAGCTCATCGGCGTGCATCGCGCACGCATGCTCTTCACGGGGGCGGCGCCCATCTCGCCCGAACTGGTGAGGTGGTACCTGGCGCTTGGCCTGCCGATGCTCGAGGTGTGGGGCATGACCGAGACCTGCGGCGCGGCCACCGCCACGCCGATGGGCCGCATCAAGCCCGGCATGATCGGCCAGGCCTGCCCCTTCACCGAGGTACGCATCGACCCCGCGACGGGCGAGATCCAGGTGCGCGGCAGCAACGTCTTCATGGGCTACCTCAACCTGCCCGGCAAGACGGCCGAGACCTTCACTGCCGACGGCTGGCTGCGCACGGGTGACGTGGGGCTGGTGGATGGCGACGGCTTCTTCCGCATCACCGACCGGATGAAGGACATCATCATCACCGCCGGCGGCAAGAACGTCACGCCCAGCGAGCTGGAGAACGACCTCAAGTTCTCGCCCTACATCACCGACGCGGTGGTGGTGGGCGACCGCCGCGCCTACCTCACGGCCATCGTGATGGTGGACCAGGAGAACGTCGAGAAATTCGCGCAGGAGCACGACATCCCGTTCTCCAACTACGCAAGCCTCACGCAGGCGCCACAGGTGCAGGAGCTCATCTGGGGCGAGATCGAGCGCGTGAACCGCAAGTTCGCACGGGTCGAGCAGATCAAGAAGTTCTTCCTGCTCGAGACGCAGCTGGGCGCCGAAGACGAAGAGCTCACGCCGACGATGAAGCTCAAGCGAAAGCTCGTCGAGAGGAAGTACGCGGACCGCATCGAAGCGATGTATCAATGAAGGAGAAAAGCATGGCGAAGTTGATGACAGTGCTCATGGCGTGCGGGCTGGCCCTGGCCGCGTCGGCGCAGGCGCAAACGCAAGGCGTCAGCAAGAACGAAATCGTGCTCGGTTCGATCCAGGACTTGTCCGGCCCCATCGCCGGCTTCGGCAAGCAGGTGCGAAACGGCCTGATGTTGCGCGTGGACGAAGTCAACGAGCAAGGCGGTATCCACGGCCGCAAGATCAAGGTGCTGGTGGAAGACTCGGCCTACGACCCGAAGAAGGCGGTGCTCGCCGCACAGAAGCTCGTCAACCAGGACAAGATCTTCGCGATGATCGCCCACATCGGCACGGCCACCAACAACGCCGCGATGCCGGTGCAGTTCGAGAAGAACGTCATCAACTTCTTCCCCGTCACGGCCGCGCGCGAGATGTACGAGCCGCTGCACAAGCTGAAATGGGCGGCGGGCTCGAGCTACTACGACCAGATGCGCACGACCTTGCCGCGGCTGGTGAAGGAGAAGGGCGCGAAGAAGGTCTGCATCATCTACCAGGACGACGACTTCGGATCCGACGTGCTCAAGGGCGTGGAAGCGGGCCTGCAGAGCATGGGCATGACGCTCGCGGAAAAGACGTCGTACAAGCGCGGCGCCACCGATTTCTCGTCGCAGGTCGCGCGCATGAAGGCGGCCGGTTGCGAGATGGTTGCGATGGGCACGATCATCCGCGAGACCATCGGCACCATCGCCGAAGCGAAGAAGACCGGCTTCACACCGGTGTTCGTCGGCACGAGCGCGTCTTACACCGACCTCATCCACAAGCTGGGTGGCAAGGCGATGGATGGCCTGTACGCGACGCACACGGTGCAGCACCCTTACCTCGATGACGCGGCACCGCAGATCACCTTCTGGGCCAACAAGTACAAGACCAAGTTCAACGAAGACCCGACGACGTTTTCGGTCTACGGCTACAACTTCATGGATGTCTTCATCAGCGCGGCACAGAAGGCCGGGCCCAACCTCACGACGGAGAGTTTCATCAAGGCGATGGAGTCGATGAAGAAGGACGCCGATGTGTTTGGTGCGCCGGCGTTGTCGTTCAGCGCGACGAGGCATTATGGGAGTGACCTGTCTCGGTTGTCGCAGATCCAGGATGGGCGGTGGAAGGTGGTGGCGGATTATGTGAAGTGATATTGGGGGCTGTGGAGCCGGCGCGGATTGCGCCGCTACGCGGCGTGAATGGCTCCCTCTCCCCCTGGGGTAGTGTTGGGGTGAGGGCGACGGCGGTGGAGTTGACGAGGCCGGTTAGCGCTTGCGCCCAGACCTTGCTTCTTATCGCAGCGGTCCACCCAACCGAAGCGAAAGTAAGCCTCGATACACTCACCGCCTGTTCCCGCAACCCGCCAGCTCATCCGTGTCGAGACTCGCCGTCCTTCCCCAATACCTCTATCCCAAGCAGGCGCTGACGGCGCTCGCGGGAAAGTTCGCTTCCGCCCAGGCCGGCTCGCTCACGACGGCCACCATCCGGCGTTTCGTGAAGCGCTATGGCGTGGACATGAGCGAGGCGGTGAACCCGGACATCGCGAGCTATGCGAGTTTCAACGACTTCTTTACCCGCGCGCTCAAGCCCGGCGTGCGTCCCATCGCGCAGGCCGACCTCATCTGCCCGGTGGACGGGGCCATCAGCCAGTTCGGGCTGGTCGATCGGGATCGCATTTTCCAGGCCAAGGGCCACCACTACACCACCACCGCGCTCGTCGGCGGTGACGGCCAGCTGGCGGCGCAGTTCGAGCATGGCAGCTACGCCACGCTGTACCTGAGCCCGCGGGACTATCACCGCATCCACATGCCTTGCGATGGCCGGCTGCTGCGCATGATCCACGTGCCGGGCGAACTGTTCTCGGTGAACCCCGGCACCGCGCTGGGCGTGCCCGGCCTCTTCGCGCGCAACGAGCGGGTGGTGTGTGTCTTCGAAGGCCCGCGCGGGCCTTTCGTGCTGGTGCTGGTGGGCGCCACCATCGTCGGCAGCATGGCGACGGTGTGGCACGGCGTGGTCACGCCGCCGCGCTCGAATCCGCTGCGCGAGTGGCAGTACCAGGACCAGCAGATCGTCCTGAAGAAGGGCGAGGAAATGGGACGCTTCCTGCTCGGCTCGACGGTGGTCATGCTGTTCCCCAAGGGCGACCTGCAGTTCAACGCCGCGTGGCGGCCGGAGAAGTTGATCCGGCTGCGCGAGGTGATGGCGAACTGGGCGCCGGCCGCCTGAGCGGCCGGGTTCATCCGGCAACGCGGTCGTCGCCGTTTCGCGGCCCAATCGCGGAGTCGTCGAGAAGGGCGGGTACCGGCCCGTCAAAGGCCGTCGTGCCCGCCTGTGCGCATCACGATGCCTGGACCGTCCACCCGCCGCCCAGCGCGCGGATCAAGCCCACCGTCGCCTGGTACTGCGCCGCCTGCACCTGCACGGCCTGCCGCCGGCTGCGCAGTTCGCTGCGCTGCGCGTCGAGCAGGTCGAGCTGGCTCACCAGGCCGTTGCGGTAGCGCGATTCCGACAAGGTGGTCGCCCGCGTGGCCGATGCAATGGCGCGGCCTTGGGCGCCGGCCTGGTCGGACAGCAGGCGCAGCGTGGCGAGTTCGTCCTCGACCTCCTGGAAGGCCACCAGCACCCGCTCGCGGTAGCTCGCGACGTTGGCGTCGAGTTGTGCATTCGCCGAATCCACCGCCGAGCGCCGCCGCCCGCCGTCGATGATGGGCAGCGAGAGCAAGGCGCCCACCGACCAGGCGCGCGCCGACCACTTGAACACGTCCGACAGCTCGGGCGATGCGAAGCCCGCGGCGCCCGTGAGCGACACGCTCGGGAACCACGCGGCCTTGGCCGCGCCCACGCGGGCCTGCGCGGCCTGCAGGTCGCTCATCGCGGCCGACACGTCGGGTCGCCGCGCGAGCACGGTGCTGGGTACGCCGGCCGGCACCATCGGCAGGGCGGAGTTCCACGCCGCGGGCTCGATGGCGAAGGTCGATGCCGGCGTGCCGACCAGCACCGCGATCGCATGTTCCAGCGTCGCGCGTCGCGCATCCAATGCGAAGGCTTCGGATTCCGTCGATGCAAGCTCAGTCCGCACGCGCTGCACGTCCAGCTCTGCCACGTCGCCGGCTTCGAAGCGCCGCTGTACCAGGCGCAGCGTGTTGCCGTACGCGGACACGGTGTCGCGCACGATGCCGCGCTCCACGTCCAGCGCCCGCAGCGCGAAGTAGCTCTGCGCCACCTCGGCCTGCGCGAGCAGGCGGGCGCTTTGCAGCAGTGCTTCGCGCGAGCGCACGTCCAGCGACGCGGCCTGGCTTTCGCGAGAGAGCCGGCCGAAGACGTCGAGCTCGTAGCTCAGGTTGGCACCGGCACTCACGAGCGTGCCGGCCTGCGGCCCGGCGCCCGCCACCGTCTGGCGGACGGCGCCACCGGAGAGGCCCAGCTGCGGCGAGCGGTTCGCGTCGGTCGCGCCCAGCACCGCCCGGGCTTGCGCGAGGCGCGCGGCCGCAACCTGGATGCTCGTGTTGTCGCGGCCCGCGCGTTCGACCAGCTCGGTGAGCACCGGATCGGCAAAGGCCTGCCACCAGGTGCCGCGCTGTTGCGACTCCGCCGGTGCGGCCACGGTCCAGCGGCCGTCGCCTTCCTTGAACTGCGCGGGGGTGGTGGGCAAGCGCCCCTCGTCGAGGGTCACGGCGGTGGAGCAGCCGGCCAGTACGAGGGCAAGCACGAGTGCCGTGAGTGCGCCGCCTTTGCCCTTCGCCGTGTGTGCGCCATCGCGGCGCGTCGATGTGATGCTTGTCATCGCTGTCATCTCATTCATGCCTGGAGACCGGTGCAGCCGGCAGCGCTTGAACGCCGCCGCGGCCGGGTGCCGGTTGTTGCGAACCCGCGAACGCTTCCACATGCGGCACTTCGCCGTGCAGCTTGAGCGGTCGGTTGCCGGTGAGGGCGCGCAGCGCCACGTAGAACACGGGGGTGAGGAAGAGGCCGAAGGCCGTCACGCCGATCATCCCGGCGAACACCGCGATGCCCATGGCCTGGCGCATCTCGGCGCCCGCGCCGGTGGACAGCACCAGCGGCAGCACACCCATCACGAAGGCCAGCGAGGTCATGAGGATGGGCCGCAGCCGCAGCCGCGCCGCCTCGACCGCCGCCTGGATCGGCGTGCGTCCGGCGAACTCGAGCTCGCGGGCGAACTCCACGATCAGGATCGCGTTCTTCGCCGACAAGCCCACCAGCACCACCAGCCCGATCTGCGTGAAGACGTTGTTGTCGCCATGCGAGAGCCACACGCCGGTCATCGCGGCGAGCAGACCCATGGGCACGATCAGGATGATCGCCAGCGGCAGCGTGAGGCTTTCATACAGCGCCGCGAGCACGAGGAACACCAGCAGGATCGCGAGCGGGAAGACCCACACCGCCGAGTTGCCGGCGAGGATCTCCTGGTAGGTGAGCTCCGTCCATTCGTAGCTGATGCCCGGGGGCAGCGTCTCGGCCGCGATGCGCTTGACGGCGTCTTGCGCCTGGCCTGACGAATAGCCGGGCGCCGGCCCGCCGTTGATGTCGGCGGAAATGAAGCCGTTGTAGCGCATGGCGCGTTCCGGGCCGAAGCTCGGGCGCACGTTCATGAGCGCAGCCAGCGGCACCATCTCGCCGGTGGACGAGCGCACCTTCAGCAAGCCCACGTCCTCGGCGCGGGCACGGTGCTGCGCATCGGCCTGCACGCGGACGGAGTAGGTGCGTCCGAAGCGGTTGAAGTCGTTCACGTACAGGCTGCCGAGGTAGATCTGCATCGTGTCGAACACGTCGGTCACCGCCACGCCGAGCTGTCGTGCCTTGGTGCGGTCGATGTCGGCATACAGCTGCGGCACGTTCACCTGCAGGCTCGAGAACATGCCCGCGAGCTCCGGCGATTGGTAGGCCTTGGCCATGAAGGCCTTGGTTGCCGTGTCCAGCGCTTCATAGCCCAGCGACCCGCGGTCTTCCAGCTGCAGCTTGAAGCCGCCGGTCGTGCCCAGCCCCTGCACCGGCGGGGGCGGGAACATCGCGATGAACGCATCCTGGATCGCACCGAACTGCTGGTTCAGCGAACCGGCGATGGCCGCGCCGTGCAGCTGCGGCGTGCGGCGCTGCTCGAAGGGCTTGAGCGTGACGAACACGATGCCGGAGTTGGAGCTGTTGGTGAAGCCGTTGATCGACAGGCCCGGGAAGGCGATGGCGCTTTCCACGCCCGGCTGCTTGAGCGCGATCTCGCCCATGCGGCGGATCACGTCTTCCGTGCGGTCCAGCGTGGCGCCGTCGGGCAACTGCGCGAAGCCGATGAGGTACTGCTTGTCCTGCGCCGGCACGAAGCCGCCGGGCACCGTCTTGAACAGCAAGCCGGTGAGCGCGGCCAGCACGAGGTACATCGCGAACATCGCCGTCTTGCGCGTCACCACCCGGCCCACGCCGCCGCTGTAGGCCTGCGAGCCGCGGCCGAACACGCGGTTGAAGCCGCGGAACAGCCAGCCGAACCAGCGGTCCATGCCGCGGGTCAGCGCATCCTTGGGCGCGCCGTGGGCCTTGAGCAGCAGGGCCGACAGGGGAGGCGACAGCGTGAGCGAGTTGATCGCCGAGATGACGGTGGAGATGGCGATCGTCAACGCGAACTGGCGATAGAACTGGCCGGTGAGGCCGCTGATGAAGGCCAGCGGCACGAACACCGCGATCAGCACCAGCGCGATGGCGATGATCGGGCCTGACACCTCACGCATCGCGCGGTAGGTGGCGTCGCGAGGCGACAGGCCGCTCGCGATGTTGCGCTCCACGTTCTCCACGACAACGATCGCGTCGTCCACCACGATGCCGATGGCCAGCACCAGGCCGAACAGGCTCAGCGCGTTGATGGAGAAGCCGAAGAGATGCATCACCGCAAAGGTGCCGATCACCGACACCGGCACGGCCAGCAGCGGAATGATCGACGCGCGCCAGGTCTGCAGGAAGAGGATGACCACGAGCACGACCAGCGCCACCGCTTCGAGCAGCGTGTGCACCACCGATTCGATAGAGGCGCGCACGAACTGCGTCGGGTCATAGACGATGCGGTAGTCCACGCCTTCGGGCATGGTCTTCTTCAGCTCCGCCATGGTGGCGCGCACCTGGTTGCTGATCTCGATCGCGTTGGAGCCCGGCGCCTGGAAGATGGGAATGGCGACAGCGGGCTTGTTGTCCAGCAGCGAACGCAGCGCGTATTCCGACGCGCCGAGCTCGATGCGCGCGATGTCGCGCAGCCGCGTGACGGCGCCATCGCTGCCAGTCTTGACGATGATGTCGCCGAACTCTTCCTCGCTTTGAAGCCGGCCTTGCGCATTGATCGAGAGTTGAAGGTCCACGCCCGGCAGGCCCGGCGATGCGCCTACCACGCCGGCCGCGGCCTGCACGTTCTGCTCGCGGATCGCCTGCACCACGTCGCCGGCGGAAAGGCCGCGCTGCGCGACCTTGGCCGGGTCCAGCCACACGCGCATCGAGTAATCACCCGAGCCGAAGAGCAGCACCTGGCCCACGCCCTGCACGCGTGCGAGCCGGTCCTTGACGTTGAGCACCGCGTAGTTGCGCAGGTAGGTCATGTCGTAGCGCTCGTTGGGCGAGAGCAAGTGCACGACCATGGTGAGGTCGGGCGAGCTCTTGACGGTCGTCACGCCCAGTCGCCGCACCTCTTCAGGCAGGCGCGGCTCGGCCTGCGAGATGCGGTTCTGCACGAGCTGCTGCGCCTTGTCGGGGTCGGTGCCCAGCTTGAAGGTGACGGTGAGCGTCATGAGGCCGTCGGTGGTGGCCTGGCTGCCCATGTAGAGCATGCCTTCGACGCCGTTCACCGCTTCTTCCAGCGGTGTGGCCACCGTCTCGGCGATGACCTTGGGGTTTGCGCCCGGGTACTGCGCGCGCACGACCACCGAGGGCGGCACGACCTCTGGGTATTCCGAGATTGGCAGGCCGCCCAGTGCGATCAGGCCCGACAGCAGCATGAGCAGCGAGAGCACGCCCGCGAAGATCGGGCGGTCGATGAAGAACTTGGAAAGATTCACGTGATGACTCCGGTCGATGTCGCTGCGCTCACGACGCTCACGATTGCTTGCCGCTGGGGGCGGCGTGCAGCTCGGCCTTGGCGTCCATCGCGACGTTCTCGGGCGCGACGGTCACGCCCGGGCGCACGCGCTGCACGCCATTGACGACGATGCGCTCGCCCGCCTGCAGGCCTTGCGTCACGACGCGCATGCCGTTGACGGACGCGCCCAGCGTCACCTCGCGGTAGTTGGCCTTGTTGTCCTTGTCCACCACCATCACGAAGCGCTTGTTCTGGTCGGTGCCCACCGCGCGCTCGTTGACGAGCAATGCAGTGGCCGCCGTGGCTTGGCCCATGCGCAGCCGCGCGAACTGGCCGGGCATCAGCGCGCCGTCCTTGTTCTCGAACTTCGCGCGCACGCGCACCGTGCCGCTCTTCGCATCGACCTGGTTGTCCACCAGCTGCAGCTTTCCTTCGTACGGCGTGTCGGTGCTGCCGGCGGTGCCCAGTTGCACGGGGATTCGCTCGATGTGTGCGCGGGCGCTGGTGCCGCCCGGCAGGTCCTTCAGCGCGCGGGTGATGATCTGCTCGTCCGCGTCGAAGCTCGCGTAGATCGGGCTCACCGAGACCAGCGTGGTGAGCACCGGCGCGCCCGGGCCCGCGGCGATGAGGTTGCCCGCCGTCACTTCGATCTTGCCGATGCGCCCCGCGATCGGCGCGCGGATCTGCGTGTAGCCGAGGTTGAGCCTGGCCGACTGGAGCACGGCTTCGGCCGCGCGCAGGTTGGCCTCGGCCTCGCGCAGGCCGTTGGTGCGTTCGTCGAGCTCGCGGCGTGCGATGGCCTGTTCTTCCCACAGCCGTTCGGCGCGGGCATGGTCGCCCTTGAGCTGCGTGACGCGGGCTTGCGCCGCGACCACCTGGGCCTGTGCACGCTCGACCTCGGCTGCATACGGCTCGGGGTCGATGGTGACGAGCAGGTCGCCGACGTTCACGAGCGTGCCTTCGCGGAAGTGCACGGCCTTCACTGTGCCGGCCGCGCGCGAGCGGATGTCCACGCGCTCGACCGCTTCGAGCCGGCCGGAGAATTCTTCCCAGGCCGCGATCTGGCTTTGCGCGACGGTGGCCACCGACACGGGCACGGCTTGCGGTGCGGCCTGCGCCTGCGTGGCCTGCGCGGTGCCGCTGTTCAGCGAGAAGATGGCCGCGGGGATGGCGGCAACTGCGGTGAGCAACGTGCCCACCGTCCAGGCGCGCTTCCAGGCGCGCGGCTTGCGGGATGCGGTGTGTTGTTCGTCGTTCATGGGGTGGTCCTCCGGTTCGGGTTGGCTGGTTCTCGGCTCGCATCGTCGCGAGGCTTGCGCGCCTCGTCGATGACGCCACGGGTCATGTCGTTCGTCGTGGTCGGGTCCTGGCACGGCGGTGCCAGCCCCGGCGACTGCAGGAAGCGTCGGAGCGGCGCATGCACCGTCCGCGTCCATTCGGCGTCGCAAGCCGATGTCTCCATGTAGGGGCCGGGAAATCCGGTGGGCTTGGGCAGCACCAGTTCTTCCACGGCGATGCCGTCGCGCCGCAGGCGCTGTGCGAAGGCCTCCGCCTCGTCGCGCATCGGGTCGTCCTGCGAGGTGACGAGCAGGGTGGGCGGCAGGCTCGCGAGCCGCACGGCCGAACCGGGCGTGGCGTACGGATGCAGTGCGTCGCTCGCACGCGGCAGGTAGCTGCGCCAGCCGTCGGCGAAGCGGCAGCCCACCGGCCCTGCGTGGATGCCGCGCATCGACGCGGTGGCCACGCACACGTCGAGCATCGGCGAGAAGAGCAGCTGACCGGCGATGTCCGGGCCGCCGCGGTCGCGCGCCATCAGCGCAGCGGCGGCGGCGAGGTTGCCGCCGGCTTCCTCGCCTGCGATGAACACGCGGGCCGACGCGCCGCCATAGGCGCGGCGGTGCTTGTGCAGGTGCATGAGTGCGGCAAACGCCGCCTCGGGCGCCTGCGGAAACGGATGCTCCGGCGCGAGCGGATAGCGCAGCGACAACACCGTGGCGCCTGCTTCGAGCAGCAAGCGCACGATGCATGGTGTGCCCATGGTTGGTGCGCTCACGAAAGCCCCCGCGTGAAGGTGCAACACCAGCGCCGCCGGCTCGACCTTCTGAACCTTGTCCGTGGCCCGATACAGCGTGGCGTCATGCACCGCGTCTGCGGCGGCGATGCGCACCGGCTGGGGCGTGAACGAAGCGGGCGATGGCATGACGGTGGGCGACGAGGGTCGTGGTTGAAGCGATACGACAAAGATAGGGACGTGCCGCTTCGCAACCAATAGCCCTGGCGCTCATGGATCATTTCAGGCGCGAGAACAATGGCGGCTTCGTGTTGCGCCAACATCGCGCCTGACAACGAAGTACGTCAAAAGCATTCCTGGGAGTACGCATTCATGGACAAGCTCACGGCCATGCAGGCCTTCGTTCGTGTCGTCGAGGCCGGCACCTTCACCAAGGCGGCCGACACGCTCGGCATGCCCAAGCCCACCGTCACGCGACTCGTGCAGTCGCTGGAGCAGCAGCTCGAGACGCTGCTGCTCAATCGCACCACGCGGCGCGTCACCGTCACCGCCGACGGCGCGGCCTACTACGACCGCGCGGTGCGGCTGCTGGCCGACATCCACGAGCTCGAGTCGAGCATGACCAAGGCAAAGGTGAGCCCCAAGGGCCGCCTGCGCATCGACGTGGGCACGTCGGTGGGCACCTTGCTGCTGATTCCGGCGCTGCCCGACTTCCAGGCGCGCTATCCCGACATCCAGATCGACCTCGGCGTGAGCGACCGGCCGGTGGACCTCATCGGCGAGAACGTGGACTGCGTGCTGCGCGGCGGCGAACTCACCGACCAGTCGCTGGTGGCGCGGCGCATCGGTGAGTTCCACCTGATCATGTGCGCGTCCCCGGCCTACATCAAGCGCCGCGGCATGCCCACGCACCCCACCGATCTCGAAGACGAACGGCATGCGGTGGTCAACTACTTCTCGCACCGCACGGGCCGCGTGTACCCGATGAACTTCACGCGCGAGGGCGAGACCATCGAGGTGCTGGGCCGGCACGCGCTGTCGGTCAACGATTCGAGCGCGAGCCTGGCCGCCGGGCTCGCGGGCCTGGGCATCGTGCGAACGGCGACCTTCATGGCCGCGCCGCACTTGGCCACGGGTGCCTTGCAGCCAGTGCTGCTCGACTGGTGCGCCGACACCATTCCCATCCACGTCGTGTACCCGCCCAACAAGCACCTGAGCAGCAAGCTGCGGGTGTTCGTGGATTGGGTGGCCGAGCTCTTCGCGCGCAGCGACCTGATTGCGCGCAAGTGCAGCTTGCCGAAGCCTGCGGCGCAAGATGCCGCGGTGGTCAAGGCAGCGAGCGAGCGCGTGGTGGATGCGCCGGCTGTGAGTGCCTGATTGCCGGCCTTGAGCGAGACTGAAGGCTGCCGCTCGATTCGATGGCACGTCGCGCCGCCGTCAGGCGAAAGCCTGCGGGCGGCGTGGATGGCGACCGTGTTCTATGGTGTACTTCGCCCTGCCGCGCCGGGGCATTCGGCGCACCCAGGAACAAAAACGTTGGGAACGAAGAAATCAGTGCACCGAGGCAGGCCCGCTCCTTTTCGCGGCCTCATGGCGGTGTGGTTGGTGATCGTTGCGTGTCTCGTGTGCTCTTCGGCCGTCGCCGCGCCGCAGGAAATGCACGGCCAGTGGTTCGAACTCGCCGCTGCGGCAGACGGGTCGGTGGCGTCACGCCGCCCTGTCGATCGCCTGGCCCCGACGGGCGGAGCGTTCGAGTACGAGGCCCAGTTTCAGGTCGACGAGGCCGGCACCTATGTGCTCGACTTCAAGAATTCCAGCGTCGTGGGCCGATTTCATCATCGCGTTACCGACATGCAAGGCCGGCCCGTGGCCGAGGCGCGCGGCGGCATCGAAGAGGCACAGCCCAACCCGTTCTTCCTGCGCCATGGCCGCGAGCTCACCCTGACGACGGGACACTACCGGCTGGAAACCCGGCTCGAATCACCCTTCTTCCTGGCCCAGCCTGAGCCCTACCTGGACACCCCGGACCACTACCGTCAAGCCATCAAGCCCGGCAACGCACTGGTGCTGCTGTGCCTGGGCGTGTTCATCGGCCTGGGCACCTACTACGCGACTCTCGCCTTGGCGCGGCGGCGCATCGCCGAGGGCATGTATGCCGCGTTCATCCTCGGCAACTTGCTCTACAACGCCGCCGCACTGGGGGTGGCGAGCGACTTGCTCGACACCCACTGGTTCTACCTGATCAGCCTGCCGATCCTGTTCTCGAACATCGCCTATGTGGTGTTCGTGATGTCGCTGCTGCAGATTCACAAGCGCACCGCGCCGGTGCTGTATCGCACCGGTTGCGCCTTGATCGCGTTGCTGGCGCTGTTCGTCATCGTTGCGGCGATACGGCCGCACTGGTCGCTCGAACTCGATCGCATCGGCGTCAGCCTGTTCTTGATGTTCGGCCTGGGTGCGGGCTTGCGTTACGCATTGCGCGGGGACAGGCTGGCGCGGCTGTACCTGGTTGCCAACATTGGTTTCTTCGCCTCCGGGTTTGCCGCCATTTCGCTCATCCAGCTGCAAGGCGTCTACACCTCGTACGTCGAGCACCTCGGGCTGGCGGCCGTGACGATCGAAGTGCTGCTGCTTGCGCTGGTGCTGTCGTATCAGTTCGGACTGCTGCAGCAGTCCAGCCAGAACGCCCTTGCGCGGGCCGAACACCACTTGCACCTGGCCCGCACCGACGCGCTCACGGGCTTGGCGAACCGCTATGCACTGGAGCATGCCCTGGGCACGCTGCCTGCGCCGGGCAGCCTGACTTTCGTCGACATCGATGGCCTCAAGCTCTACAACGACCGCTACGGCCACGCCCGCGGCGACCAGCTGTTGCGCGATTTCGCGACCGAACTGGCTGAACGGCTGGAGGGCATTGCCACCTTGTATCGCTTGGGCGGCGACGAGTTTGCCGCCGTGTCGCCGAGCGGCACCATGGAGCAGGTGGAAAGCATGATTGGCGAGACCGTGGCCGCGCTGCAGCGTGGCGGCTACGAATCCTGCGGCGCGAGTTTCGGTTCGGTGCGCATGCAGGAGTGCGCCGACAGCGAGCAGCTCAAGCACCTGGCCGACACGCGCATGTACGAGCACAAGCGCCGACGCCGCGTGCGCGACCACGCGGCGGCCTGACAAACAACATCAACGGAGGGAGAACATGCAGCAAACGAATCGCTGGAGCCTGACCTGGCCGCTGCTGGCCATACTGCTGGTGCCGCTGGTCGCGGCCTGGTTCATGTACCCCACGCACCTGCCACCGAAGTTCGGCATCTTCCCGCCGGAGTTCGTCAAACAGGAGCCACCGTTCTGGCTGCCGTACTTCCTGCTGATGGCGGTGGTGGTGGCGGTGATCGTGGTGTTCTTGTTGTTCCCCACGCTCTTCGGCTTCAAGCCGGTGGGCGAGGCCCCCCCAGCGCCGTTGCCACCCGGCCGGCTGCCGCTGTGGTTCTGGTTGGGGGCGCTGCTGACGGCCTTCTTCTGGTGGCTGATGTGGGTGCACACGATCGCCCTTGGCAGCCTTGCCTACTACGCCTTCTCGCCGCTGTGGTGGGGCTTCATCCTGCTGCTCGACGGAGTGGTATACCGGCGCACCGGCGGGCTTTCGCTGCTCGCGTCGCGACCGGTCACCTTGCTATTGAGCGCGGCCGTCTCCGTGGGTGGATGGACCTTGTTCGAGTATCTGGACTATTTCGTGCTCGGCAACTGGTACTACCCCAACGGCCACATGCCGGAGTTGAGCCATGCGACCATCGTCGCGCTGTTCCTCATCGCCTACACGACGGTTTGGCCGGCGATCTTCGAGTGGTACACCTTGCTCGCGACCTTCCCACGCCTCGTCGCGCGCTATGCCCAGGGCCCCAAGCTCGCGCTGCCCGGCTCGCCGCTGCTGTGGGGCGGGCTGCTGCTGCTTTTCGTGACGGTGTTCCTGCCCTTGCCGCTGTTCTGGGCATTGTGGATCGGGCCGCTGGCGGTGATCGCCGGGCAGATGCTGCGGCTGAAGCTCTGGACGCCATTGAGCGCCATGGCCGAAGGCAATTGGTCGCCGGCCGTGCTGGTGGCACTCGCATCGCTCTTCAACGGCTTCTTCTGGGAGTTGTGGAACTACGGCAGCGCCCACCCGAGCAACGTGCCGCCGACCAACCCCAACTATTGGATCTACGACATTCCGTATGTCAACGTGATCCACATCTACGCCGAGATGCCGCTGCTGGGCTACGCGGGCTACCTGCCGTTCGGCATCCTGGTGTGGGTGCTGTTCCTGTGGGCCGGCCAGCTGTTCGGCTTCAACGCCAGCCTGGACCTTGGCCGCGACAAGGGGGCAAGCGGCCGCTGACGAGTGCGAGGCGCTGCGGCCGCAGGGCCGCCGATCGGTCCTGTCTGGCGGGATCGCACAGCCGATGAATGAGGGGGCGTGGCGGCCATCTTCCGTCGATCGAGATCGGCAGGTCCTTGTCGTCGGCGCGCCTGAAGAGCACATCGCGGGACTTCAACACGTCTCGGCACACCGGCTTACAAGCAATTGGACAACCGACTAAGCTATTCATCTCGCAGGTAGGTCGAGTTGACAAAATGCTTATCGCCTTTGAGGACCGTCCGTCCGAGTCTCCTGTCGTAGAGCGTGTGTGGCGCAGCCACAGCGAACAGGCAGGACCGTTCCACTCGATGGCGACCTGCAACTGGGTCATGGTCGTATCGCGATTGAAGGGCCAGGTCTTCATGACCGTTCGTGGCCCGGAGACCCGGGCGTCCATGGCCGAGTGCCCGCCGGACGGCGAGTGGATCGGCATCCACTTCAAGGTGGGTACCTTCATGCCTCAGCTCCCGAACCTGGCGCTTCGCAATCGGAACGACGCAACGCTACCTGATGTGTCTGGTCGATCGTTCTGGCTTGCGGGCTCGGCCTGGGAGTACCCGTCGTTCGAAAACGCGGACGTGTTCGTCCAGCGACTGCAGAAGAAGGGGTTGATCGCGTCGGATCCTCACGTCCAGTCGGCACTCGAACGTCGCCCAGGATCAACGAGCCGCCGTACCGAACAGAGGCACTTCCTGCGTGCCTCCGGGATCACCCAAGCCACCGCGCGCCAGATCGAACGCGCGCGCCGAGCCGCGTACTTGTTGCAGATTGGCGTGCCCATTCTCCAGGTCGTCCACGACACGGGCTACTTCGACCAGGCGCACTTGACTCGCTCATTGCAGCACTTCGTCGGCCGAACGCCGGCACAGGTCGCCCGTGGCGAAGGACAGCTGTCGTTTTTGTACAAGCCAGACGACCTTCGACAAGATTAAGGTGTGCGCATCTTCCCAACTAGCACACACGATGTCAGTCGAAGCACAAGCAATCACGCCCACCGTTCTCTGGGCTGGCCGGGTCATCAGCGGCCTGGTCATCGCGTTTCTGCTCTTGGACTCCGGGATGAAACTGGTCCCGCTCAAGCCCGTCATCGACGCCATGCAGGGCCTCGGCTTCTCCGGCGGCGATTCGTTGGCGCGAGGAATGGGCATCCTGCTCCTGGTATGCACGCTCTTGTACGCAGTTCCCAGTACCGCACCGCTCGGCGCACTGCTACTGACCGGCTACCTCGGCGGTGCCATCGCCGTGCAGCTCAGGGCCGGCAATCCGTGGTTCAGCCACGTTCTGTTCGGTGGCTATCTCGGCATTGCGCTTTGGGCGGGGCTGCTGCTGCGAAGCGTGCCCCTGCGGTCTGTGCTGCTTCCCACCAATCCCTTACACGACCTGCCATGACGTTCCAGGCCTACATTGACCACATCAAGCAGAAGACGGGCAAGGGCCCGTCGGAGTTCAAGCAACTCGCCGCGAAGAAGGGGTGGATGGAAGACGGGAAGCTCCGTCCCGATGTCAAGGCCTCGCTGGTCGTCACCTGGCTCAAGGCGGACTTCTCCTTGGGGCACGGGCATGCGATGGCAATCGTCGCAGTCCTCAAGGGAGGGAGCCCCGGCGAGAAGAAGTAGGACTTCCGAGGGCAGGAATAGGCCGAAGCCTCGCAGCCACTTGCGGGGACCTCGCCCCGATCTGAGGCAGGCTGACGTCGTTCGCCGCTCGGCATGAGCATTTCGCGATGCTCGAGCCCTTGCCGCACGAGTTCGGCGGCGCGGTCTCTCGAGGATCCGCTATCTCAAGTTCTCGGCGTGCGTGAATGGAAACTCGACTGCATCGCCCTGTCCAAACAGCGGGCACTATTACCAGCAAGTGCAAGGACGGCGGCGGCCAAGCCGCGTGAGATCGAGCCCGCTCTGACTGATCTCTTTCTAGTTTACGTGCGGGAACGAACGGACATCGTCACCGGAAGGTGCAATCGTCCTGATGCGGGTTCGCGCCTGCAAGACGCAGGTCATTTGCCGGTGTCTTATCGCTGAAATCAAAGGGAGAAAGCCATGACCAGATCTGAAAGCTCAGTCCAACTGATCAGGAAATTCGTGTCCACCGGCATACTTGGGATCGCCGCGTTGCTTGGCAGCGCCTTCCCGGCATGGGCTCAGGTGTCATTGGGTGCAGCGTCGAAATTTTCCATCCTCGGCGGCACGAACGTAACCTGTACCGCCGGTTCCGTAGTTACTGGAGACATAGGTGTCTACCCAGGCAGTTTTACAAATACCGGCTGCACAATTGCGGGTGGGAGTCCGCCTGCGACCAATGCAGCCGCGGCTCTGGCGCAAGCTGACTTGCTCAGAGCGTACTCTTCTCTTCAGTCCATTCCTTGTACCCAAACCATCTCGGCCGCAGCCTTCACTGGCAATGTGCCGGCACTCGGGCCGCTTGCGCCGGGTGTCTATTGTTTTCCCGCAGGTGTGACATTCACTGACACGACGTTGACGCTCAATGGACCGTCGACCGGGATGTGGATATTCAAAGTCGGGGCAGCTCTTACCGGCACCAACTTCTCGGTCGTCATGGCCGACGGTGGACAGCCATGCAATGTGTTTTGGTCGGTGGGCGCCGGTGTGACGATGACGACCTCGGCCTTCAAAGGCAACATCCTCGCGGGTAGCATCACCGACGGGTCCATCACCTTGACCGGTGGATCCGTTGCTGGTCGCGCCTTAGCAAGAGTCGCCGTGACGCTCACTGGCACCAGCGTTGTCGGGTGCGATGCCCTATCGGGGGGGGAGTGCGAGCGCAGCCGCAGACCTTGAGGTGCCGGCGCGCCGGGTTCATCGATAGATGATCGATGTACTCGGTGCCCAGCGCACGGCCTTGCCCGTTTCCCCTGGGCTCGTAAATGCACTCGGCCGGGATGATGCCCGACACCGCACGCAATCCGGACCAATCGAGAGTCGCTCGCCGCGGCAGATCATGAAGAGCCCGATGGCGCAGAGGATTCCGAGCCGACCACGATGCTCCGCGCGAGTTCCTTCGAGTGAGCGTTTCCGCTCAAACACCGGCAAGAAAGGCCTGCCGGGTCGGACAATACTGCAGGTTGGGGCCGATCGTGAGTAGGGGCAATGCTTGAACCAGCCGCGTCCGTGCACCCGGGGTGACACGGACGGCGCCGAGGGCGGGGAACACCACGGGAGAATGGCATGCGTGCCAGCGACATGCGACTCAACTCGGCGATGCAGGCCGTGGACGTGTTTCTCGACATTGACGGCGTGCGGGTCAGGGCCGTGATTCCTCGAGAGGTCTTCGAAGTACGCCTGCGATCGGACAGCACGCCCGACGCTTGGCTGAAGTCGTACGAGGAGAACGCCGCGACCGTCAACGCAGTGATCTGCAGGCGCTTCGAGGCCAAGCCGCAAGAGCTCATCGTCGTGCGGTCCAGCGACTTTGGCCCCCTGGACGCTTGAGGCGGGGAGACACGCCGACGCGGCGCAGCGCGGTGCCAAATTGCAGGGCGCGCAAAGGGCCGCTTTGCTTCGCGCAGTCGAGGGGCCCTTGGTTCGTCGTGCGTTTTAGGACGGTAGCGACCCCTAAAGTTCATTCGGGTTTGCGGGGCACAACCCACTGGTTCGTCGCGGCCACGAATCTGTGCGTCGAAAGGTGCTGGGTGCGGAGAAGTTGCGGCCTAAAGACTGGGTCAACAGAGTGGTTCAGAGCTCAGGTCAAGGTTGGACAAGAAGGTTCAAGTCGGAAATGCTCCTTCAGGATGGCGGGGGCAGAAGTAGCCCGCTCGTTCGGACACGATCCGAACATGGGGTGGATCATCTGCAGAGTGTGACGTGGTGTGGCGCAGGCACTGCCCGCGGCGACCATGGCGGCGGCATCGGAAGGGCAGCAGATCTGAACGACAGCTTTCGGGCATCGAGTTCACTTCTCGGAGCGTCAGCAACGGGTCGGAACTTCCACTTCGCGCCGCGATGGACCGGTCACCCGCACGTGGACCCGAGCGTAGAGGCCTACGACGGCTCAACATCGAACAGCTGACACTGGTTCCGCCCGCAGCTGAGCGACCGCATCGTGCCAGTCAGCGAGACTAGGTGCGCCGAGGACGAAGGTCGCCAACCGCTGCCCAGCCGACCACCGAGCCCAATCGTTCACCCCAGCATCAGCGGCGCCTGAAAGACGTACCCCACGCGCGATTTGGATTGCAGCGGCACCACGGATGGCGTGGCACGTTCGATGCGCCGGCGCAGCCGGTACATCGTTGCGTTGATGCCGTCGGAACCGCTCTCGCCTTCTGCCTGCCCAAGACATTGCCGCAGGGCGTCGCGCGTCACCACGGCACCGTCGGCTCGGGCAAAGCATTCCAGCACGGCAAGATCCACCTCGCTCAGGTCCACGCGGATGCCATCCGGGGCGATCAATGCCGACCACGCGGGTCAGGTGATGGGCGAGATCGTCTCGCAGGTGCGCCGTGTCACCGACCTGATCAACGAGATCAGCAGCTCGACGATGGAACAGTCCGGCGGCATCGGCCAGGTCAACATCGCCGTGTCGCAGCTCGACCAGATGACGCAGCAGAACGCTGCGCTGGACGGGCCGAATGGCGGCGTGTGCTTCGCTTGCGTCGACTTCCGTTCGCATTCGCGCTCGCTCATCACCGGCCCGGTCCAGACTCGCTCCCCGTGCGGCGCCCATCCAGGCGCGCCGGCTACAACCATCAGGGACGGGATCGCGATGACAGGAGGACATGGGGTCGGGCGCGGGCATGGCACGAGCAGGAGCTCCGTCCCGGTGCCGGACACAGCCGCCGCGACGACGTCCTCGCAAAGCAGTTCGGTTTCCCGGACGGCATCCATGCAGGCGCCGCCAGGGCTTGCGGCACGGCCCGGCGCCGACGGGGCTTCCACCTCTCGCTCCTTGCCTCCGCGCAACTCACCCCCCAGGCCCGCGTCGCCCTTGGCGCCATCAAGCGGCACGGAGGATGACGCCGGACCCAGAATATTCGCACCACGCCCCATCCGGGCCCGCGATCTCATGCCCCTCGATGCCATGGGCTTCCTGCAGTTGTCCACCCACTTCGCGGAGCTGGAAGTGCAGGTCCTTGCAGAGGCTGACTTGGGCAAGAAGCTGTCGCTCCTGTTCGAAAGCCAGGACAGGGTGATGAGTGCCCTGGAGGCGCGGCTGGCGGCTGTCGCGGGGGGAGCTGCAGAGTCGCTCAACGACACAGCCCTGCTGCGTCGCGCCTTGATGTCCGGCACAGGAGCCAGTGCTGCCATGCAGGCGCAGGTGGCGAAGTTCGCGGCCTTCGCCAACGTGACCATCGACCACCCCACAAGCTCCGAACAGACGCGCAAGGACGTCGCCGAGCGCTTGGCCGGCATGAACGACAAGCTGCTGGAGTACGTTCGCCGAGCTGCGAGTTTCCACGATCTTGCCGACTCCGTCGCCGGCAAGAAAGACCGGTTCGCGACGTTCAAGACGACGATCGATCGGGAGATGCGCGCGCTCGCGAAGCCTCTGGCCTACAAGGAGAGCGTCGATGGCGCCCTGCTTTGCGCCTGTGCGAGCGTCAGGGTGGGCCTCGCGCGCATGTCGCTCGAAGGTCTGCCGCCCGAAGTCGACCACGCGCTGTCCGTCGTGCGCGAGGGCTACATTGCCTTGCTTGAACTGAGGGCGCGCCTGCAGGACGCCTTTCCGCTCGCCGGCCCCTCGGACCCAAGGGCACTCAGCGAGCCAAAGGAACTGAGGGCGACGCTGAAGACGATCTCGGACGCGAAGGATGCGTTCGCGCGCGCCGCCGCGGAACACGTGGCGCACGCCACATGGCCGATGGCGCTCGACATCGCCACGGCCATTGGCATCTCCAGCGCCTGCTACGAGAAGGCGGTCGACGTCCTGCATCCGCAACCGAGCGCGCCGGCATCGGCACCGGAGCGTGCCGGGCGTTCCCGCCGCAACCGCAACCGCCCGGCGGCGCGGCCAGTCGCGCAAGAGCCGGTGCCCGGGACGTCGGCGGAGCGTGCGTCCAACCCTCGCGCCGCGTCGCTCCAGAAGAGCAGCCGACTGCTTCGTGGGTCACGCCTGAGCGCGGAGATGCTTCAGTCGACGGGCGCAGAACTGCTCGCGCTCGGTCGTGCCGCCAACAAGGACGTCAGCACGCTGGAGGCGGCGCGCGCCGGCCGCGAGCCGACGAGCATCGCGAGCCAGGAGCGGACCTTGCTGCACAACTGGTTCGGGGACGTCGACAAGCTGGCGCAGGCGCGGGCGGAGATCGCGACGCTGCTGGACGCGCACGGCGCCGATCGCGACTTGAGCCAGCGGCTCGTAGAGATCGAGGGCCAGATTGCGGGCTTGCGCGCGGCCGAACGCCGCATCGACGACACGGAAATGGATTCCCTGAAGCAGCATGAGGAGCCGAAGAGCAAACATCTCGACCGGCTGCTGGGGCTGGGCCAGATCGCAGGCGTCGGCGCGCCCACCCGGCTGCCTTCCGAGGGAGACCAGGGCGACCGCGGCACGCTGTTCGAGCTCATGATCCGGCCGAGGCCGCTGTCCGATGGGCGACGGGCTCTCCCGTTGTACGTCCATGTGCACCTGCAGGAGCCGGCAAGCGACGACGAGTTCCGGGCACTTTCCTTCGATCGCTTTGCGGCCGTCCACGTGAAGACGGATTGGCAGAAGAACAAGGGCGCGCGTTGGGAACAGCTGCAGCATGCCATGGGCAACACCGAGGCGCGCGTGCACCGCGGGCAGCTGGACGAACAGGTCTGGAATGCGCTCCGGGACGCGGCTGGTCGCTGAGGTGCTCGAGTCGGGCAGCTGTCTGCCTTCAGCGAAGCGGTGTGATGGCCGACGTGACTCGAGCGAGCAGCGATGCCTGGGCACATCGCTTGCCACGCTTCGGGCAGGGGCGGGGTTGCAGGAGCGCGCGATGAATGCCAAGCAGGCGTTGAACCTGGTGAAGGAATCCGCAGCGGCGTGGGTGGACGACCGCGCGCCGAGCATGGGCGCGGCGCTGTCGTACTACACCGTGTTCTCCATCGCGCCGCTGCTGCTCATCGTGATCGCCGTGGCCGGCCTCGTGTTCGGCACCGATGCGGCGCAAGGCGCGATCGTGGAGCAGCTGCAAGGCCTGCTGGGCGAACGCGCGGCGCAGACCATCCAGGACGTGCTGCGCAGCGTGTCCGAGCCCAAGGACGGCGTGATCGCCACGCTCGTCGGCATCGCGGTGCTGCTGCTTGGCGCCACCACCGTGTTCGCCGAACTCCAGGACGACCTGGACCGCGTGTGGAAGGCGCCGGTGCGCGCCAAGCCGACGGGCGTGTGGGGCTGGGTGCGCTCGCGCATCCTGTCCTTCGGGCTGATCCTTGCCTTCGGTTTCCTGCTGCTGGTGTCGCTGGTGGCCAGCGCCTCCATCGCGGCGCTGGGCAAGTGGTGGGGGCCGCTGTTCGGCGGCTGGGAGGTGCTCGCGCAGGCGGTCAACTTCATCGTGAGCTTCGCGCTCATCACGGTCATGTTCGCGCTCATCTACCGCTTCATGCCGCACGTGAAGCTGCAGTGGCGCGACGTGTGGATCGGCTCGGTGGTCACGGCCTTGCTGTTCAGCGTGGGCAAGCTGCTGATCGGGCTGTATCTCGGCAAGAGCAGCGTGGCGTCTGGCTTCGGCGCGGCGGGCTCGCTCGCGATCCTGCTGCTGTGGGTGTATTACTCGGCGCAGGTGTTCCTGCTGGGCGCGGAGTTCACGCGGGTGTTCGCGCAGACGCACGGCTCGCTGCAGACGGCGGCTGCCCGGCAGGAGTCGGGCATCGAACAGGGCGCGAAGGAGGCAGCGCGTTCGCCGGTGCCTGCGAGCGCGCCGGTGCCGGTGGCGCGAGGCGCGGCGTTGCGCACGTCGGATGATGGCCTGTCGCCGGCGGCGACGACGAACGCCAAGTCCGCACCGGCATCCATCCGGTCCGTGCCGGCGCGAGGCAACTTCCTGCAGCGCCACCTGATGCCCGCAGCCGCGGCAGCAGCGGCCTTGGGGGCAGTCTCCGTCCTCGCGGCCAAGCACTGGCGTGGACGGTCGCCGCATGGGCGGGCCCCGCGGCGGCAAGTGCCGGCGCTCGTACCGCCCACGCAGCGGGCCGCCCGCCCGGCGTCTGCGCCGATATCGGCGGCCCACGTCGCGCTGGGCGTGGGGTCGTCGGCCGCGAAGATGCTCGCGACACTGGTCACCACCGCGCTCGCCAGCGCCATCGCGCGGGGTTTCAAGCGCGGAACGGCCAACATCGCCCGGCGCGAAGGCCGTGAGCCTGCGACCTCGTCATGAGCGCTCGCCCGGCGCCGGTGCCCGCGCGACACCCTTGAAGAAGGTGTAGCAGAACACGCCGTCGGCTTCGGTGGTGCGATGCAGGTCGCGCACGCCGGCGTCGAAGTCGTCTGCGCTCGTGAGGCCCACCGACAAGGCCGCGGCGCGGACCCCTTCGATCATCGCGTTGAAGGTGTTCCTCGTGAACCCTTCGACCCACGCAGGCCGGCTCGCGTCCACGTAGACCATGCGCGGCGAGACCGAGGGCGCCTCGAAGCCCGCGTCGACCAGCAGCGGGTACAGCTGCCGGCCGACCAGCGCGTTCCCCCCGGCGGCGGCCTGCAGTTTCACCTGGGCGTCGATGGCACGGCGGGCAGCGGCGCTGTCGGGGTGGAAGTACGCCGAGCCGTGGTCGCCTTCGATGACGGTGATCGTTCCTCCTGGCTTGAGCAGCCGGCGAAGCGTCCGCAAGGCTTGCGCCGGCCGGGCCAGGTGTTCGAGCACGAAGCACACGAAGACGTGATCGAAGCTGGCCGTCTCGAAGGGCAGGGCGAAGATGTCGGCTTGAATGAACGCGACGTTGCGGATGCCTGCGTGGCTGGCATGCCGCTGCGCTTGCGCAAGAGATTCGGCCGAGATGTCCACGCTCGTGAAGCGTGCGAGGGGGCTGCGCTCGGCCAGCGTGAGCGTCTGCGCGCCGGTGCCGCAACCGGCTTCGAGCACCCGCGCACCGGCGGGGTAGGCGGTGCCGTCGTGCAGCAGGTCTTTCAGGGTCTGCGCCTGGTCGTGAAGCCGCTCGGTTTCGCGGGCGTCGTAGCCGTGGACATAGGGTCGATCCATGGGAGTCGGTGGAGTGGGCGATGCACCAGTCTCCTGCCGCGCCAGACCGCCGTCTTGAACGTTATTGCGGACGGCCCTGGCCCGTTGCCGCGCGCCACGCACCCGGCGTGAAGCCGAAGTGCCGCACGAAGACGCGCGTCATGTGGCTCTGGTCGGCGAAGCCCGAGGCCGCGGCCGCGCCGGCCAGGTCCGTGCCGTCGCGAATGAGCCGGCGCGCGCGTTCGGCGCGCTGCTGCAGCAGCCAGGCGTGCGGCGGCACGCCGTGCTGTTTCTCGAAACGCCGCAGCAGCTGGAAGCGGCTGAGTCCGGCCGATGCGGCGAGCTCGGCCAGCGTGGGCGCCTGCAGCAGGTCGTCGGCGAGCCGCTCGCGCACGCCGCGCAGCTCGGCCGCCGCTTCCTTCAGCGGTGCGGCGCCCGTGTACTGGTTGCGCAGCAGCGTGCAGGCATCGACGAGCGATTCCTCGCAGGCGAGCGTGTGGGCATCGTTCGCAGCGGATGACGCGCGACGGACCTCGAGGCGATCGAGTAGTCGAACGATGGCGGCGGCCAGCCGCGGGTCGTGGATGACGGGGCGGGTGATCTCGACGCTGCCGTGGACGCCCTCCATCATGGAAGCGAAGGCATCCGCCTCGAGGTACAGCATGCGCCAGCGGCGCGAGGGGCCACCGAGCGGCTGGCCGTCATGCACTTCGCCGGGGTTGTTGCTGATGACGTCGCCGGCGAATGCATCGACCTGCCCGCGGCCGCTCGCCGAACGCTGCGCGCCGTCTTCCAGCACGCCGAAGCCGAAGGTCGAATGCCAGTGGCGGCCATAGTGGCGGGCACTGTCGATGTGGGTGCTGAAGATGCCGGGCCATGGCGAGCCGGTGACCAGGCAGTGGTGGACGGGCGCCGCTTGCATCGGCGCATTCTGCGTCTCTTTGGCTCAGAGCGTCAGCATGTAGGCGACGAGCTGCTCCTTCTCCTGCTGCGTGAGCTTCAGGCCCAGCACGAGGTTGAAGAACTCCACCGTGTCCGCGAGCGTGAGCAGTCGGCCGTCGTGCAGGTAGGGCGGCGAATCCTTGATGCCGCGCAGCGTGAAGGTCTTGATCGGGCCGTCGGGCAGCTGGACCATGCCGCTCTTCGTCGCGCCGGTGCGGTAGAAACGCTCGAGCTTGAGGTCGTGCATGTTGTTGTCGGTGAGGGCGGCCTGCGGTGCGTGGCACTGCGCGCAGCGGCCGCGGCCCATGAAGACCTTCTCGCCGGCGAGCTCGGCCGGTGTGGCCCGGGCCGGGTCGAGCCGGCCGAAGGGGTCCAACTTGGGCGCGGGCGGGAAGTCGATGATGTTCTGCATCTGCGCCATCATCGCGACCTGGTTCGTGCGGTCGGGCAGGTTGGCGCCCTTGCGCGTGGCGCTCACGTGGTCCCCGTTGAAGTAGGCCGTGCGCTGCTCGAATTCGGTGAAGTCCTCCACCGATCGCAGCGAACGCTTGGAGCCGTGGATCTGCTGATTGAACAGGCCGCGCAGGCTCACCGTGTCGAGCCGGAAGCGTGATGCCTGCGGGCGGATGTCGGGCGTGAGATGGAAGGCCGCGTTGCTGTGGAAGTTGGCGTGGCAGTCGAGGCAGGTCACGCCCATGCTCGCCTCGGCGCTCTTGCGGTCCTCGGTCTGGTTGAACTCCTCCTGCGGGAAGGGCGTGAGCAGGAGACGCAGGCCTTCGATCTGCACAGGCGTGAGGATGCCGGTCATGAACTCGACGTAGTTCTTGATGGTGAGCAGCTGGCCGCGCGACACGTCGCCCAGCTCCGGGTGGGTGGTGAGGAAGATCGGCGCCGGGAACTCCGGCGTGAAGTGGTCGGGCAGGTCGAAGTCCACGTCGAAGCGCCGCAGGTTGCGTTGCTCCTGGCGCTGGATCTCGTTGATCTGCACATCCGGGAACACCTGTCCGCCGGTGGCGTGCTTGACGTGCGGCAGCGGCTTGAAACCTTCGGGCAGCAGGTTGCGTTCGCGGATGGCTTCGGGCGCGAGGTTGGCCAGGCCGTCCCAGGTCGCGCCGCCGGCAAGCTTCACGCGCACGCCGTCTTGCACGGGCTTGCGCCCGCCGGACATCATCACGCCGCGCATCGGGCGGTTGACGAGGTCATAGCGCTCCTGCAGCAGCGCCGACTGCCGCTGCATGACCTGGGCCTTCTGCGCCTCGTCGTTGGCCTTCACGGTGGAGAAGGGCAGCGTGGGCAATGGACGGTAGCTGGTGTCCGGTGGAAGCGCATCGGCCGCGACGGCGGTGCACGTGATTGCGCTGGTGGCGACGGCGAAGAGTGCCGCCTTGGTGGCGAACGGTGCCATGTGTGTCTCCCTGGGCGTTGGACGCGAGGAAGGGCAAGCGACGTGCCGTTCGCGCATGAAGCAGGCCACCGGGCGAGGCCTGCGAATCACCACGACGCTGCATGCGGGAACTTTGACGCCGCGGCCTGTGCGTTTTGCAGGACGCGTTTCAGTGCTGGCGAATCCAGGCCGCGCTTTGTCCTGGCGGCTGACATCGCACTGACGTGTTGCGTTTTGCCGCAGCCGGGGCGGCCGACCATCCGCCGGGCGATACCGCCTGTCGGGAGCTGTCCGTTCGAACGTGTCGATTGCGCTTGAATGCCTCCAAGTGCTGCAGGGAGATCTGTAACACCGAGGCGGAGGGCGTCATGTTCGAGTTCAATCGATGGATCACTGGGGGCGCACGGCCCCACGCCGCGCAGACCGAGCCGGCAGAGTTGCACGGTGACTCGGTGGCCTTGCGTCGAATCGCGGACCTCGAGTCCGCCGACTTCAAGGCGTTGAGCCGGTTCCTGATGGCCAATCCGAACCACTGGCTGGAGACCCAGGGCCGTCTGCCCACCCAAGATGATGCGAAGCAGGTCGTCATGGACCTTCCGCAGGGCGCCAAGCCGGCGCAGAAGTACGTGTGGGGCGTGTGGCAGGGCGACACCATGATCGGCATGCTGGCCTGCCTGCGCGAGTGGCCGCAGGGGCAGCACCTGTACATCGTCCACCTGATCATCGGCGAGCGATGGCAGCGGCACGGCCACGGCCGAGCGGTGCTCAAGCTTCTGGCGGAACGCACCCGAAGCTGGGCGAAGGTGCATCGGTGGCGCCTGGCCGTGCTGCCCACCGAGGATCGCGCGGTGGCGTTCTGGCGCGCCATGGGCTTCCTGGACACAGGGCGCCGCTCGATCGTGAAGTCTTATGCCGCTCGACTCATGGTGATGGAGAAAGCGGTCGGGCGCTGAAGCGCCCTGGGCGGCTCGATCTACCTCTTCCGCAATTCGGCCGACCTGCTCGAGCAGGCCACCGAATGGCGCGACAGCGAGCACCAGGCGCCCGCGAGCATCGAACCGTCGTCGTGGTAGTCCGGCGGCTCGCCTCCTGGCGACAGCGCGTGCTCAAGCCGCACCGACCATGTCATGGCGCCGGCTTTTGTCGACCCGAACGGTCGAGCGCAAGGAACCATGCATCAAGAAGAAACGGGTGGCCCGTCGAGGCGCCACCCGTTCGTCGTCGCCCACCACGGGCGAGACCGACCGTGGGGTCGATGCTTACTTCTTGGCTTCGCCGTCGGTCGTCGACGTGGGCTTGCTGTCGGCCTTGGCGTCCTTCTTGTCCTTCTTGTCCTTCTTCTCGTGCTTGGCGTCGGCCTTCGAATCGACAGGCGCGGAGGCGGACGCAGACGGCTCGGTGGTCGTGCCCGAGGTCGAAGTCGAGGTCTGGGCAAAGGCCGGAGCGGCAAGCACGGCGGCAACAAGAGCGGCGATCGAGAACAGGGAGCGGGTCATTCGTTGAGTCCTTCGGTTGGGTGCGGCCTTGGGGCCGCCTCGCGGAACACGGTGCGCCATCCTCTGCGCATCGCTCGCAAGAGTCGCGGATCGTAGGGAGGGTGGGCACACACATGTGCAAGCTCTTGAAAGGGCAGGTGATTGATTCCTACACGGGAATCCGCCGATGCCAGCGTGTGTCCTCAGGTGAGTTCCCTGTTGCGCGACCCCTCGCATCGGTGTGATGCTCCGAGTTGTATTGGGATAGATTTCCCAAATACTGCAAATGCCCCGGGATGCCGTGGGCGTCTCCCGACCAAGCAGTGAAGGAGTTGAACATGCGACATGCGCTGGTAGTGGATGACGATGCGGACGCGGCCGAGACGATGGCCATGCTGATCGCAGACGAGGGCTGCTCCGTGTCCTGCGCCGGCTCGCTGCATGCCGCCCGGCGGCAGCTTGCGATGCGCCGGCCCGACGTGGTCTTTCTCGACCTGCACCTGCCCGATGGCAGCGGCTTCACGCTCTTCGACGAACCGCTGCTTGCCGAAGACACCGAGATCGTGATGATGACCGGCGACGGCGACCTCGAGAGTTCGGTGCGGGCCTTGCGGCTGGGCGTGCTCGACTATCTGCTCAAGCCGGTGCAGCCAGCGCAGTTGCGCGAGGCGCTGGACAAGGTGAACCGCGCGGCGGTCAAGCAGCTGCAGGCGCACGGGCCAGGCGGCGAGGCGCCCGGCGCGCCGGTGCTACTGGGTCAGTCGCCCGCGATGCAGCGTGTGATGGACCAGATCGAGCGCGTGGCACTCACGAGCGTGACGGTGCTCGTCACCGGCGAAAGCGGCACCGGCAAGGAGTTGGTGGCCGCTACGGTGCATGACCGCAGCCGCCGCCGCGACAAGCCGCTCCTGGCCGTGAACTGCGGCGCCATTTCGCCGCAACTCATGGAAAGCGAGATCTTCGGACACGAGAAGGGCAGCTTCACCGGCGCGGACACGCAGCACATCGGCTTCTTCGAACGCGCCAAGGGCGGCACGCTCTTCCTTGACGAGATCACCGAGATGCCACCCGAACTGCAGGTGAAGCTGCTGCGCGTGCTCGAGTCGGGCACCTTCATGCGCGTGGGCTCGACTCAGCTGCAGACGACCGACGTGCGCCTGGTGGCGGCCACCAACCGCGACCCCGAGCAGGCGGTGCGCGACGGCAAGCTGCGCGAAGACCTGCTGTACCGGCTCAACGTGTTCCCCATCCACATGCCGCCCTTGCGCGACCGGCCGGAGGACGTCGCGTTGATCGCGCAGCACTTCCTGTCCACCATCTCGCGGCGTGAAGGCGTGGTGAAGCGACTCGCACCTTCGGCGCTCGCCGAGCTGGTTGCCCATGTGTGGCCGGGCAACGTGCGCGAGCTGCGCAACGTCGTCGAGCGTTCGTACGTGATGGCCGGCGGCGCGGTGATCGAGCAGGCCTGCCTGCCGGCGCCCGAATGGTCGGCGCAGGCCGCGGCGCAAGGCGACCCCGATGCGCCGATGATTGCGCTGTGCGTGGGCGACAGCTGGGCCAACATCGAGCGGCACGTGGTCACCGCGACGCTCAGGCACTACAAGGGCCATCAGCAGCGCGCAAGCCACGCTCTGGGCGTGAGCGTGAAGACGGTCTACAACCGGCTGCGCGAATGGTCGCAGGCGCCGCCCAATGCGCCGCGTGCACGTGGGGGCGCGGCCGAGGCGGGCTATCTCGCCGGGTCGTGAACGCAAGAGGACTTTGAGGCGAAGACCCTCCTGCCAACATATTTGCCGAGGGAGTGCCTCGTACAATCCACGGGTAGGCATGCTCAGGACCGTCTCTTTAGGTCTCTTTGGCGCCGCTGGCCACGCCGGCAGTTCCGTCGATATCCATCAAGGTGTTTTTGTTTGCGTCTCTGCAATGCGTTTGCATGTGCTGCGCATTCACTTGAAAGGAAATCGACATGACAACCGAAACCGGAACCGTGAAGTGGTTCAACGAAGGCAAGGGCTTTGGCTTCATCGCCCCCGACAGCGGTGGCAAGGACCTCTTCGCCCACTTCAGCGAGATCAAGGGCAGCGGCTTCAAGACGCTGGCCGAAGCTCAGCGCGTGGAGTTCGAAGTCACGCAGGGCCAGAAGGGCCTGCAGGCATCCAACATCCGCCCTGTGAGCTGATCACCGACGAGGGGCGCTCACGGCGCCCGCTCGACAATAACCGCGGCTTCGTCCGCGGTTTTTTCATTTGGAGGCAGCCATGAAGAACCTGCAGGAAGCGACCGAGAGGATCTGTGATCTCAAGGGCACGCTCGTCGCGATGGACGCCTTGATTACCGCGGTGCTGCACCAGCTGCCGCAAGAGGCCCGCGCCGGCCTCATGCAGTCGTTCTCGGTCAACGCCGAGATCGCGCGCACGGTGATGCTGCACGCGCCGGTGTCCGAGCTGACGCTGGCCGCCTTCGAGCGCGACGTGTCGCGCATGTCGACCTACATCGAGAAGAACTGATCGGCTTGGCCGGTGCAGCCGGCGCCGGCCGCGCGGCTGGCGAGTCAGGCGAACGCGCCGCGGGACAGCGTGATGCCTGCGCGTTGACCGGGCCGCTCATCCGCGGACGCCTCCGCCCTCGCGGGGCCGAGCCACAGTCCCGTGCCCTGCAACGCTGCCATCAGCGTGCCACGCAGCACGCTGCCGTCGGGCGACAGCAGCCTCGCCTGCGGCTGCAGCGTGGCGGTCGCGACGCTCCATGACGGGTCGCGCAGCAGGCAGGTGGCCGGCAGGCACACCGGCTCGTCGAGCACGACGCGCCACGCGGGCTCGGTTGGCGTGCCGTCCCCATCCATGCGCAACATGTCACCGAAGGGCCGCAGGGTCGAGCCGAGGCCCTGCCATGACGCAGCGCATTCGAGGCCCAGCCGCCGTTTGGTCAGCCGCACCGTCCACTCCGGCAGGAACGACGCGGGAAGCAGCAGCATCCCGGTGGGGTCGCCGTGCATGCCGGGTGGCAGCGGCGCAGCCTCGAAGACATCCAGTTCCATCTCGAAGCGAAGCGCATCCCAGGTGAGTCCGCGCGGTGGCGCCTGGACGTGGCCGAGCATGCAGTCGTGCGACACGCCCAGGCGCGTGCCGGCGGGTGCGAGCGACGGATCGCTGACGGTCGCGCTGAGCCCATCGGGCAGCACCACGGGCGCGGGCGCGAACTGCAGCGTCTGCCCGAGCCAATGCTCCAGCGCGTCGACAAGCGGCCTGGCGCGCGCCAAGGCAGCCGGTGAAGCGTCGGCGAAGGACAGCGTGAGCAGGCCGTGCGGCGTGCCGGCCTCGAAGACGACCCGGCGGCTCACCGTCGCGCGACCTGTGCCAGTGCGAGTCGGGCCGGCGTGTCGAAGGCGCAGGCCATCTCGGGCAGGTCGGCGTCCTCGCGCAGGCGCAGGCCGTCCTTGGCGGACACCCGGTCGCGCAGCACGTGGGCCACGCGCGGGTTCGCCCGCACGATGGCCGGCTGCCGGGGCAGGCGTTCGTCGGCCGCCTGCTCCACGAGCATCGAGACCACCTGCGGCGGCACATCCTCGGTCACCTGCTGCACCACCTGCATGGCGATCTCCATGATCGCCTCGCGCATCTCGTCGGCTTCCAGCGTTGCGATGCGGGCCGCGGCGGTCCACGACGCGACAAGGGTGTCGGCACCGTGCCGCAGCGCCTCTTCACGGCCGGCCGCCAGTCCTTCGAGCCGGCCTTCCGCCTTCGCGCGGGCCACGCGCGCCTCGCAGCTCGCATTCATGGCCTGCAGGCGCTCCAGCAACTGCGTGGCGGTTTCGCATTGGCTCCAATCGTCCGCACTGAGCCAAGGCTGGTCGGTGATGAGGCTGGCCTGCGACGTGCGGTGGATGGCGATAAAACTCATTCGATCACTCTTTGCTTTCTCCCGGACTCAACTCGATGACTGCCGGCGACTCTGTGGCGGGCCGTGCAGGAACGGAACGCACCCCCGTTGCTGTACGGGGAAGGCTCGTGACGGGGTCGAGTGTTCCTCAAGTTGGTGCTCTTCTCGTGACAGTTCAGGGGCTTCCTGTGTCGCTTCGTAAGGGCTCCTTGCGTTGCTGTCGAGCTCGGGCGCTTCGTTGCGGAAGGGGCGCCATCCTAATGCTGCACTGCGCAAAACAGGGCATGACCCTCGTGGGCGCACGGTCTGCGACAGGTTTTCGGGGCACTGCGCGGCCGATGCTTGCGAACTCACCGATACACATCGCCCTGCTTTGTTTCGCACCGAATAGGCGCGCTCGCGGGGCAACTGTGGCCTCGATGCGTCACGACACGATGTAGGCGCCTGCGCCCGTGCTCAGCAATTTGCCGTCCGCATCGAGAAACTCCATGCGCGTGGACGCCACGCGCGACCCGAGGCGCATCACCTGCGCGCGCATGGTGAAGCGCTCGCCGATGCCGGGCCGCAGGTAATCCACCCGCAGGTCGATGGTGCCCAGCTTGCCGAAGCGCAGAAGGCGTTGTGCGGGCGGCTCGTCCATGTGGCGTGCGCCGATGGCGGCCATGACCGCGAGCCCGCCCATGGCGTCCAGCGTCGCGCTGATGACGCCGCCGTGCAGCCGGTGGTGGGCGAAGTGGCCGATGAGCTCGCGGCGCATCGCGATGTGGCCGGTGACTTCCTCCGCGCCCACGCTGTCGATCTTCAAACCCAGCACCTGGTTGAAGAGGATGCGTTCCTCGAAGATCTCTTTCAGCTTGTCGACGAACTCGGGCTCGAAGCCTTCTGCGTGCGCAGCGGCCGGCTTGCTCACGAGCCGGGCTGGCGCGCGGCCAGTTTCTTCATGATGTCCTCCGTGCCGCGCCATCGCGTGCTTCGATGGTATCGGCGTTCATGCGAATCGGACCAAGGCTTGTTGCGACGACACCTGCTGGCCGAGCTCGACATGCAGGCCCGCGATGCTGGCCGCGCGCGGTGCGGTGATGGCGTGTTCGAGCTTCATGGATTCGATGACGAGCAAGGTGTCGCCGGCCGCGACCTCCTGCCCCGCTCGCGCGTGAAGCGCGACGACCTTGCCGGCGAAAGGCGCCTTCACCACGGTGGCTGTGTTGGCGGCGGCGATGAGCGCGGGCTCGAGGCTCGCGTCCTCGACGAAGGCATCGGTGCCGTCGATCCGGATGTGCCATCCGGCGTCGGTGCGTGCCCATGCGGCGTGGCGGCGCAGGTGGGCGACGTCGACGAGGGTGGTGGCGCCGTCCGTCGCCACGCGGACTATGCCGTCGCCCTCGCTGAGCAACACGTCGAGTGTCTTGCCGCGATGGCGCATCCGCATCGGCCGTGCGAAGGGGCTGCGCAGCGGCGTGTCGGCATGCACGGCTTGCGCGGCCCAGAGCGCCGCTGCCCACTGCGCTTGCAGCGACGTCTCACGCGCCAGCAACCGGCTGCGAAGCCCGTCGCCATGCTCGGCAAGAAAGGGGATCAGCGCCTGCCCCGCCGCGAACACCGGGTCGCGCAGGCATTCGATGAGCAAGCCGCGGTTGGTCGGCAGGCCGAGCACCGTGGTGTGCATGAGCGCCGAGATCAGCTGGCCGATGGCTTCCTCGCGTGTCGGCGCATGGGCGATGAGCTTGCCGATCATCGAGTCGTAGTGCGGCGAGACCTCGGCACCGTCGTGCAAGGCGTGGTCGACGCGCACGCCCGGTGGTGCAATGAAGCCCTGCACACGGCCCGCGCGTGGCGCGAAGTGCTCGTCCTCGGCGCACAGCCTCACCTCGATGGCATGCCCCGGGCGCGTCACCTCGTCTTGCGCGAGCGGCAAGCGCTCGCCGCGCGCCACGCGGATCTGCCACTCGACGAGGTCCAGGCCCGTCAAGGCCTCGGTCACCGGGTGCTCCACCTGCAGCCGCGTGTTCATCTCCATCAGATAGAACGGCTGGTCCCGGTCGCCCTGAGCTTGTGGAGCGCCGTCGAGCAGGAACTCGACCGTTCCTGCACCGACGTAGCCGGCGCTTTGCGCCAAGCGAACCGCGCACTCGCCCATGCGTTCGCGCAGGGCCGCATCGACGGCGGGGCTGGGCGACTCCTCGATGAGCTTCTGGTGCCGCCGCTGCACCGAGCAATCGCGCTCGCCCAGGTGGATGCAGTGGCCATGCGCATCGGCGAAGACCTGCACCTCCACATGCCGAGGCGTCATCAGCGCCCGCTCGATCAGCAGCTCGCCGTTGCCGAAGGCGGATTCAGCCTCGGACTTCGCACTGTCCAGCGCGGCGGGCAAGTCGCTCGCGCGATGCACGAGCCGCATGCCGCGCCCGCCGCCGCCCGCCGAAGCCTTGACCATCACCGGGTAGCCGATGCGCTCTGCGGCATCCATGAAACCGCGCAGCGACTGATCCTCGCCCGCGTGGCTGGGCAGGGTGGGCACGCCCAGTTCCGCGGCGCGGCGCTTGATGGCGGACTTGCTGCCCAGTGCGCGAATGGCCTCGGGCGGCGGCCCGACCCAGGTGAGGCCGGCGTCGATCACGGCCTGCGCGAAATCGGCGTTCTCGCTGAGAAAGCCGTAGCCGGGGTGCACGGCATCGGCCCCCGTGGCTCGCGCCGCGGCGATGAGCTTGTCGATGCGCAGGTAGCTGTCGGCGGATGTCGCGCCGCCCAGTGCATGCGAGCTGCCGGCCTCGGCGACGTGAAGCGCCCTTGAGTCTGCTTCGGAATACACCGCCACCGTCGCGATGCCTATGCGCTGCGCGGTGCGGATGATGCGCCGTGCGATCTCGCCGCGGTTGGCGACGAGAAGCTTCGTCACTGCGCCCATGAAGCCAGCCGCTTCTGCGCGAAGGCGGCGATGCCTTCCTGCGCTTCGGTGCCGCGCAACGAGGCGGCAAAGGCAAGCGCTGCTTGCGTACGCAGGTCTCGCACCGCATGGGACTCCAGTTCGTGCAGCACGCGCTTGGTGCTTGCGACAGCCCGCGGTGCGCAGACGCTGAGCGACTGGATGAAGAGCTCGGTCGCGGCAGGGAGGTCGTCGGCAATTTCGTCGACAAGGCCCAGCGCCTCAGCCTGCAATGCATCGAAGCGACGCGCCTGCAGCAGCACCTGCCGCGCACCACGGTGGCCGAGCCGCTTCCACACGAAAGGCGCGATCTGCGCGGGTGCGATGCCCAGCGTCACTTCCGGCGCAGCGAAGCTGGCGCCGGACGTGGCGAGCACGAAATCCGCGCAGCAGACGAGGCCCAGGCCGCCGGCAAAGGCGGGGCCATCGACGGCCGCGATGAGCGCCTGCGGAAGGGCCGCGAGCGCATGCAGCAGGTCGCCGAAGCGCTGGTTCTTCGCGATGAGCGGATCGGCGTCATCCTCACGCAGCGGCTTGCCGATCGACGAGGCCATGCTGCCGAGGTCGCCGCCGGCGCAGAAGGCCCGGCCTTCGCCGGTGAGGACGATGAAGCGCAGCGTGGTGTCGGCGGCTGCTTCGGCGCAGGCCTGGAGCAAGGCATCAACGACGGCATCGTCCAGGGCATTGAGCTTGGCCGGGTTGCTCATCGTCCATCGTTCAGTGTGGCCGCGGCGATCGCGCAAGAGTTCAGTCATGCGTCACCCCACCGGCCGCTTCGCCACGCCCATGATCTTCGCGATGATGCCCAGCATCACCTCGTCGGCCCCACCGCCGATGGACGCGAGCCGACCGTCGCGGTACATGCGCGCCACCTTGTTCTCCAGCGTGTAGCCCATGCCGCCCCAGAACTGCAGGCAGCTGTCGGGCACGGTGCGCATCAGCCGGCCCGCCTTGAGCTTGGCCATCGAGGCAAGCTCGGTCACGTCCTGCCCCGACACGTACAGCTCGCCGGCGCGGTAGGTCAGCGCACGCAGCGCCTCCACTTCGGTCTTCAGTTCCGCGAGCTTGAACTGCACATGCTGGTGGTCGGCCAGGTGCGCGCCGAAGAGCTTGCGCTCCTGGGCCCATTCCACCGTCCACTCGATGCAGTTACTCAGCGCCTGCAGCGCGTTGGCAGCGGCCCACAGCCGCTCCTCCTGGAACTGCTGCATCTGGTAGATGAAGCCCTGGCCTTCGTTGCCGATGCGATAGCGCTGCGGCACGCGCACGTTGTCGAAATAGATGAGCCCGGTGTCGCTCGAATGCATGCCGATCTTGCGGATCTTCTTCGCTTTTTCGATGCCCTTGCTGTCCATGGGCACCATCACCAGGCTCTTGTTCTTGTGCACCGGGCCCTCGCCGGTGTTCACGAGCATGCACATCCAGTCGGCCTGCAGGCTGTTGGTGATCCACATCTTCTGGCCGTTGATGATGTAGTCGTCGCCGTCCTTGCGCGCCGTGCTCTTGATGGCCGACACGTCCGAGCCCGCGCCGGGTTCGGACACGCCGATGCAGCCCACCATGTCGCCCGCGATGGCGGGGGCGAGGAATTCACGCTTGAGCTCGTCGCTGCCGAAGCGCGCGAGCGCCGGGGTGCACATGTCGGTCTGCACGCCGATGGCCATGGGCACGCCGCCGCAGTGGATGTGGCCCAGCGTCTCGGCCATCACCATCGAGTACGAATAGTCCAGCCCCGAGCCGCCGTAGGCCTCGGGCTTGGTGAGGCCGAGCAGGCCGAGAGTGCCCATCTTCTTGAACAGCTCGTGCGCGGGGAAGATCTCGGCTTCTTCCCATGCGTCGACGTGGGGGTTGATCTCCTCGTCGATGAAGCGCTTGAGCGTGCGGCGCAGTTCCTCGTGTTCGTGGGTGAAGTTCATGGGTTGTCTCCGGTGGTTCGGGGGAGGCCGAAGCCCCTCACCCCAGCCCTCTCCCCAGAGGGGCGAGGGGGCAATACAAGAGCCAGGGACGGGCGCGTCGTGCATCGGCCTCTCCCGCAGGCGTGTGGGGGCAAAGTAGATCCAGGCGCCACGCACGTCGTGCACTGGCCCCCTTGCCCCTCTGGGGAGAGAGCTGGGGTGAGGGGCGACGGCCGATGCCCCATCACATCCTCCCCACCCCAAACTGCATCCCGTTCAACCGCCTCAGATCCGCATCCCCACACATCGCCAGGCACTCCGCCAGCACCGCCCGCGTGTCCCTCGGATCGATCACGCCGTCATCGAGCAGCAGCCCCGACGTGTAGAACACATCCGCCTGCCGCTCGAACATCTCGACGATGCGCGCGCCCTGCGCATCGAGCGCGGCCGCATCCACCTTCACGCCTTTGCGCGCCGCCGTGGCCTCCGCCACGATGCGCATGGTCTGCGCGGCCTGCTCGCCGCCCATCACTGCCGTCTTCGCGCCCGGCCAGCTGAACAGAAACCGCGGCGCGTACCCGCGTCCGCACATGCCGTAGTTGCCCGCGCCGAAGGAGGCACCGCACTGGATGGTGATCTGCGGCACCGTGGCGCTGGTCACCGCCTGGATCATCTTGGACCCGTGCTTGATCATCCCGCCTTGCTCGCTCTCGCGGCCCACCATGTAGCCGGTCGTGTTCTGCAGGTAGACGATGGCGTGGCCCAGCTGGCAGCAGCGCTGGATGAAGTGCGTTGCCTTGTTGGCGCCTGCCACGTCGATCGGTCCGTTGTTGCTGATGAAGCCCGCCTGGCGACCATCGATGCGCGCTTGCACGCACAGCGTCTGCGCACCGTACAGCGGCTTGAACTCGAGCAGGTCGGAGTCGTCGGCGATGCGCGCCATCACCTCGCGCATGTCCACGGGTTCGCGCAGGTTGGCGGGCATGAGGCCGAGCAGGTCTTGCGGGTCGCAGCGCGGCGGCGTCGCGTTGCTCGAGGCGGTCGATTTCCAGCCAAGGTTCGCCACCACCTCGCGCGCCAGCCCGAGCGCATGGCGATCGTCCTCGGCCAGGTACTCGCCCAGTCCGGACACGCTTGCATGCATCTGCGCGCCGCCCAGCTCTTCCTCGGTCGCGATCTCGCCGGTGGCGGCCTTGAGCAGCGGCGGCCCGGCGAGGAAGGCACGCGAGCGGCCCCGCACCATGATCACCACGTCGCTCAGCCCCGGCATGTACGCGCCACCGGCCGTGCCCGACCCATGCTGCACCGTGATCACCGGAATGCCCGCCGCCGACAGACGCGCAAGATTGCGAAACAGCGCGCCGCCCTGCACGAAGCCCTCGACGCGGTACTTCATGAGGTTGGCACCGGCGCTCTCCACGAGGTGCAGGAAGGGCAGCTTGTTCTGCAGCGCGATCTCCTGCACCCGCAGGATCTTGTCCAGCCCCATCGCCTGCAGGGCACCCGCATCGATGCCCGAGTCGCTCGCCACCACCATGCAGCGCACGCCCGACACCCAGCCGATGCCCGCGACGATGCCGCCGCCGGGTACCGACTTCTCCGCATCCGCCGTGTCCTGCAGGTAGCCTGCGATGCTGGCGAGCGGTAGGAAGGGCGCGCCCGCGTCCAGCAGCAGGGCGATGCGCTCGCGCGGCAGCAACTGCCCGCGCTTGTCGAACATGGGCTTGGCCTTGCCCGATGCATCGGCCGCGCGGCGCTCCAGCGCACGCAGCACCTCCAGCCGCACGAGCATCGCGAGGCGCCGCGACTGGGCGGCCTCGCCGCTGGCGTTCCAGGCCGACGCGAACACGCTCAAGACAGCACCTTCGGCACGGTCGCGAGGTGAAAGCCCTCGTAGGGCCGCACGGCATCGCGCTCCAGCTGGCGTGCGTCGGGCTCGCCCATCGGCCAGCCCATGCGCACCTGCGGCCGCGCGCCGTCCACCCGCAGCGTGGTGCCGCTGATGAAGCTCGCCGCCGGGCTGAGCAGGAAGACGATGGCCGCCGAGGTCTCGGCCTCGGTGCCGAAGCGCTTGAGCGGCACGGTCTTCTTCATCGCCTTGAGCATGGGTGCCGCTTCGGGCGGGTAATGGTCCATGCCGCTGGAGGCGATGTAGCCCGGCGCCACCGCGTTGACACGCACGCCGAAGCCCGACCATTCGAGCGCCGCCGTCTCGGTGAGGCTCACCATGCCGGCACGCGCCGCGCCGCTGTGGCCCATGTTGGGCATGGAGCCCCACATGTCGGCCACGATGTTGACGATGGCGCCGCCATGCGTGCGCATCGACTGGCTGTGGCATTCGCGCGCCATGAGGAAGCCGCCGGTGAGGTTCGTGGCAACGACAGCCTCGAAGCCCTTCGCGCTGATGCTGTCCAAGGGCGCGATGTATTGGCCGCCGGCGTTGTTGACGAGGCCATGGATGCGGCCGTGGCGCGCGACGATGCCGGCCACGGTCTCTTTCACGGCCGGCTCCTGGCGCACGTCGCAGGTGGCGGTGTCCACCTTGCCGCCGGCGGATTCGATCTCCTCGCGCACGCGTTGCAGCTTGTCGGCATTGCGTCCGACGAGCACGACAGCCGCGCCCAGCGACGCGAGCTCGTGCGCCGTGCAGCGTCCGATGCCCGAGCCGCCGCCGGTGATGACGATGACCTGCCCGTCGAACAGGCCCGGCGCGAAGACCGAGCGGTAGCGTGATGCGTGGTCGGTCATGGCCTGTCCTCCGAAATGAAGAGCGCCATCGCGGCGTCGGTGATCTTGTCCAGCGATGCGGACTTCTTCGCGTCGAACCACTGCACCGACCAGTTCAGCGCGCCGAAGATCAGCAAGCGCGCCAAGCGCGCGTCGGCGCGCAGCCGGCCGCTCTTGTGCAGCGCCTGCAGCGCGGGCATCCACGCCGCTTCGTATTCGCGTTGCAGGTCGGCGATGCCGTTGCGCTGGCGTGGCGTGAGCGAGCGTGATTCATAGAGCATCACCGGGATGAAATCGCGCCCCGGGCCATGCAGCGTGTCGAAGTGCGAACGGATGAGCCGGCGCAGCTGGACGGCGGGCGCGTCGTCGGGCACCAGCACGCTGGCCTGGCGCTGCAGGGCCGACTGCATGCCTTGCTCCATCACCGCATAGAGCAGGTCGCCCTTGCTCTTGAAGTGATAGAAGGGCGACCCCGAATGCATGCCCACCGCCGAGGCGATGTCGCGCGTGCTGGTGGCGTCGAAACCCTTGCGCCGAAAGAGCCGCGCCGCGGCCTTCACCAGCTGCAGCCGCCGGTTGCCCTCGTCGCGCTCGTCCAGCGTCTTGCGCGGGCGTCCGCGAGGGCGCTTCGGCGGGGTGGCAGTGAGGGCAGGGATGCTCATCGGGGTATTTATACAAAGCGGTCGCTTTGCAAAAGTCTATACTCAATCGAGCGCCGGACAAAGCCCCTGCAGACCGGGGCGCGGCGGCCGAACGAGGAGACGACGAATGACCGAAGCCTTCATCTACGACGCCATCCGCACCCCGCGCGGCAAGGGCAAGGCCGACGGCAGCCTTCACGAGGTCAAGCCGGTCAACCTGCTGGCCGGCGTGCTCGCCTCGCTGCAGCAGCGCAACCAGCTGGACACCGCCGAGGTGGACGACGTGGTCATGGGCTGCGTGTCGCCGGTGGGCGAGCAGGGCGCCTGCATCGCCAAGACGGCGGCGCTCAAGGCCGGCTGGGACGTGCGCTGCGCCGGCGTTCAGATCAACCGCTTCTGCGCCTCGGGCCTGGAGGCGGTGAACCTCGCGGCGCAGAAGGTGCGCTCGGGCTGGGAAGACCTGGTGGTGGCCGGCGGCGTGGAGAGCATGTCGCGCGTGCCCATCGGCTCCGACGGCGGCCCCTGGGCGCAGGACCCGGAAACCAACATGGAGACCGACTTCGTGCCGCAGGGCATCGGGGCGGACTTGATCGCCACGCTGGCGGGCTTCAGCCGCGCGGACGTGGATGCCTTCGCGCTCGAATCGCAGCGCCGCGCCGCCAAGGCACGCGCGGGCGGGCTCTTCGCGCAGAGCGTGGTGCCGGTGCGCGATGCGATGGGGCAGGTCATCCTCGGCGAAGACGAGTTCATCAAGCCGCACACCACGCTCGAAGGGCTGGGGGCGCTCAAGCCGGCATTCGAGCAGCTGGGCGCCATGGGCTTTGATGCGACGGCGATCAAGCGCTATCCGCAGGTGGCGCGCATCGTCCACGTGCATCACGCGGGCAATTCGTCGGGCATCGTGGACGGCGCGGCGGCGGTGCTCGTCGGCTCCGAAGCGAAGGGCCGTGCGCTGGGCCTCAAGCCGCGCGCGCGTTTCGTCGCCACCGCCTTGTCGGGCGCCGACCCGACCATCATGCTCACCGGCCCCATGCCGGCCACGCGCAAGGCGCTTGCGAAGGCCGGCCTGCGCATCGAGGACATCGATCTCTTCGAAGTGAATGAAGCCTTCGCGGCGGTGCCCATGCGCTTCATGAAGGAGATGGGCGTGCCGCACGACAAGGTCAATGTCAACGGCGGGGCCATCGCGCTGGGCCACCCGCTGGGCGCCACGGGCGCGATGATCCTCGGCACGCTCGTCGATGAGCTGCACCGGCGCCGATTGCGCTATGGCCTCGCCACGCTGTGCGTGGGCGGCGGCATGGGCATCGCAACGATCGTGGAGCGCGTATGAGCCACATGATGACCACCATCCGCTACGAACTCGACGACGCCGGCATCGCGACCGTCACCTTCGACGAGCCGGACTCGCCGGTGAACACCATGTGCCTTGCCTGGCAGGCCGACCTCACGACGCTGGTGCAGCGCATCGTGGCCGACGCGGCCCGCATCAAGGGCATCGTGCTCGCCTCCGCCAAGAGCACCTTCTTCGCGGGCGCGGACCTGAAGGGCGTGATGCGGCTGCGTGAGATCGATGCGCCGCAGTGCTTCGACGACGTGCAGCGCATGAAGAAGAACTTCCGCACGCTGGAGACCCTGGGAAAGCCGGTGGTGGCCTGCCTCAACGGCACGGCGCTCGGTGGCGGCTGGGAGGTGGCACTGGCCGCGCACCATCGCATCGCGGTAGACGACGCGAAGGCGCAGTACGGCCTGCCGGAGGTCACGCTGGGCTTGATCCCCGGGGCGTCCGGCATCACCAAGATGACGCGCCTGCTGGGCCTCGTGGGCGCACAGCCTTACCTGCTCGAAGGCAAGCTCTTCAATGCCGCCGAAGGCAAGGCGCTCGGCCTGATCCAGGAGCTCGTGAGCGATGCGAGCGAGCTGCGTGCTCGTGCGCTCGCGTGGATCGCCAAGCATCCCACCGCCGCACAGCCCTGGGACGACAAGGCCTACAAGATGCCCGGCGGCACGCCATCGAATCCGAAGATCGCATCCGGCCTCAGCGTCGCGCCGGCCATGCTGCGCAAGACCACGCGCGGCTTGTACCCTGCGCCGGAGGCGGCCTTGTCGGTGATGGTCGAAGGCGCGCAGGTCGACTTCGACACGGCCTTGCGCATCGAGAGCCGCTACCTCGCCCGGCTCATGACGGGCCCGAACGCGCGGGCCATGATCAGCGCCTTCTTCTTCGACATGAACGCGATCAAGTCCGGCCGCTCGCGGCCGAAGGACGTGCCGCAGAGCAAGCCGCTGAAGGTGGGCGTGCTGGGCGCCGGCATGATGGGGGCGGGCATCGCCTGGGCCAACGCGTCGCGCGGCATCGCGACGGTGCTCAAGGACGTGAGCCTCGAGAAGGCGCAGGCCGGCCGGACCTACAGCGAGAAGCTGTGCACGGCACGCGTGGCCAAAGGCCGCATGAGCGAATCGCAGCAGGCGGCCTTGCTCGGGCTCATCACGCCCACGGCGAGCGATGCGGACCTGCAAGGTTGCGACCTCATCATCGAAGCAGTGTTCGAGAACCGCGAGCTGAAGGCGCAGGTGACGAAGGCGGCCGAACCGATGCTCGCCGCGGCCCCGGGCTTCGCGACGGGCGTGTTCGCCTCCAACACCTCCACGCTGCCCATCGGTGGCCTCGCCCGTGCGAGCGCGCGACCGGAGAAGTTCATCGGGATCCACTTCTTCTCGCCCGTCGACAAGATGAAGCTCGTGGAGATCATCCGCGGCCCGCTCACCGACGATGAAACCGTCGCGCGTGCCTTCGACTACGTGCAGGCCATCGGCAAGCTGCCCATCGTCGTCAACGACTCACGCGGCTTCTTCACCAGCCGCGTGTTCGGCACCCTCGTGATGGAGGGCGCCGCCATGCTGGCCGAGGGCATCCCGGCGGCGGTCGTCGAGAACGCCGGCCTGCAGGCCGGCATGCCGGTCGGGCCGCTGGCGGTGCTGGACGAGACGGCGCTGAGCCTGTCGGTGCACGTGCTGGAGCAGACGCGCGCGGATTTCGCGGCCGAAGGCCGTGCCTACGCGACGACAGCGGGCGAGGCGCTGGTGGAGTTGATGGTGAAGGAGCACAAGCGCGCCGGCCGCGCGGCGGGCGGTGGCTTCTACGACTATCCGGCGGACGGCAAGAAGGTGCTGTGGCCGCGGCTTGCGGAACTGTTCGAGAAGAGCGACGTGGCCTGGGGCATTGCCGAGCTGCGCGACCGGCTGCTGTGGCGGCAGTCGGTGGAGACGGCGCGCTGCCTGCACGAAGGCGTGCTGGGCAGCGTGCACGAGGCCAACATCGGGTCCATCTTCGGCATCGGCTTTCCGGCGTGGACGGGTGGGGCGCTGCAGTTCATCTACGGCATGGGAGTGGATGTGTTCGCGGCGCGGGCTCGCGAGTTGGCGGCGAAGCATGGTGACGGCTTTGCGCTGGATGACGCCGTGCTGGACACCCTGCGCAAGCACGAACCGACGTTCGCGTGAACTCCCTCCCCCGCTGGGGGAGGGGGCCCATCATCACCTCGCCCGCGGATGCTCTTCAAAGAAGCGCAGCATTTCGGCCGATGCATCCGGCCCTTTCGGATCGGTGTACGACCCCGTCGCACTTCCGCCCGACCACGCGTGCCCCGCGCCGTGGATGACCCAGTGCTCCGCATCGCACACCCCGCGCTCGTCGCGATGGATCTTGCGCGTGTACGCATGCCCGCCCGGCACCTGCCCGTGCTGCGATTCGACGCGCCCGCTGTTCGACGCCATCGCCGCTTGCGATGAACTGAACCTTGCGCGGGCGATGACCTCCTCGCCGTTGCAGGGGTGCACGGTGGTGTCGCGATCGCCGTGGAAGACGATGGTCGGCACGACCACCCGCTCCTGTCCGGACGCTGCACGCGCCGATGCCGACGACGGCCCCTTCTTCATCGCCTGCAGCGCGGACACCAGGTCGTTCGCTGCCGCATGCGGCAGGCCCGAATGGATGCCGGCCGCAGCGAAGAGCTCGGGATAGGTCGTCGCCATGATGGCCGCCATCGCGCCGCCCGCTGACAAACCCGCGACGTAGATGCGCGACATGTCGGCGCCTTGCTCGGTGGCCACCTGCCGCGCCATGTCCGCGATGATGGACGGCTCGCCGCGCCCGCGCTGCTGGTCGGCCTCCTGAAACCAGTTCCAGCAACCCATCTGGTTGGCCGTCTTCTGCTGGCCGGGGTACAGCACGATCCAGCCGCGCGATTGCGCGATCTCGTTCATGTGGGTGCCGGCGGCGAAGTCGGCGGGGTTCTGCTTGCAGCCGTGCAGCATCACGACCATCGGCCGTGGCGTGCTGCTCGAGCCCGACGGCACGAAGAGCTTGTAGGGCCGTGTGCCGGCGGCGTTGGTGAAGCTGCCGTCGATGAAGCGGCCCGGGTCCACGTCCGCTTGCGACGGTGGGGCCGCAGCGGGCGCTTCACGCACCGGGGTTTGCATCGGCGCGAAATTGAAGACGCCGGGTTCGGTTTCCTCAGTCGTGTCGCCGGACAGGGGGCGACCGATCGGCGCGTCGACGACCATCGGTTCGTCGATGACCCGCGCCTCCACGTCGATCACGTCGCCGTCCGACTCTGCCGCGGGCTGCCATGCGGATGGCGTCTTGCCCGCCGCAGGCGCGGCGGCGCCCGCACCGAAGCCCAGGGCGCGCTGGATCGCCGCCGTGGCTTCCTTCACCTTGCCCGCGCGCGTGAGCCGCGTGGCGCCCTCCATCAACTGTCGCCAGGAATCTTTCACCGTACTGCCTTTGGTTGTGTCCTCGTGTCTGTTCGAGATCGCAGCGCAATGCGCGAATTCAAGTGTGGACCAGCGAGCGTTACATCCGTGCGGTCCCGTGTCAGGTGTCTCGTTCACGCGTCAGGCACATCGATTGCCGCCCGTGCGCACCATCAAGGAGCGAGCACATGCCCGACCACATCCCCCATGCAAGAAAAGGGCAAACCCCGCCGCAGCTCGACCGTGAGGCTTTCGGCCAGAGGTTTCGCGCGTCCTTTTCAGACCCGTGGTTCGAGGCCGAGGGCGAATCCATCCGCCGCATCGAGCTCATCGCCTGGAATGCCTACGAGAAGGGCCGCAAGGCGCCGCTGACGCGCAAGGCCGGGCCGGAGTTCGCGGACCCGAACTACGAGTTGTCGGTCGAGTGGATCGAGGCGCGCGACCGCCTGCGCGAGGCCGAGCGCAGGCAGAAGCTCCCTGCCACGCCGTCGCGCGTGCTGGTGGTGTGCGGCTCGCCGCGCAACGACGGCACCTGCCCAGGCGAGATCTCGAAAACCTTTCGCATGAGCCAGCTCGCGCTCGAGGTGTTCAAGGCCGCCGGCATCGAGGGCGACTTCCTCGACCTCAGCCTGCTCACCTCGGAATACGGACGCCGCATCCACCCGTGCAAGGGATGCGTCTCCACCGCGATGCCGCTGTGCCATTGGCCCTGCTCGTGCTATCCCAACCATTCGCTGGACCAGGTGAACGACTGGATGAACGAGATCTACGAGCGCTGGGTGTCGGCGCACGGCGTGCTGCTGCTCACGCCCGTGCACTGGTACCAGGCCACGAGCGTGATGAAGCTCATGATCGACCGCCTGGTGTGCGCCGACGGCGGCAACCCGGACCCGACCTCCACCGGCGGCAAGAAGCCGGAGATGGCCAAGGCGCTGGAGCTCAAGGGCTGGGACTATCCCAAGCACCTCGCGGGCCGTGCGTATGGCGTGGTGGTGCATGGCGACGTGGCGGGCGTGGAGAGCGTGCGGCGATCGCTCACGGACTGGCTGGACTGGATGGGCTTGATCGATGCAGGCGCGACGGCGCGCCTGGACCGCTACCTCGGCTACTACGAGCCGTATGCCTCTAGCCACGAGGCGCTGGATGGCGCGCAGGCCCTGCAGGAAGAGGTGCGCAACGTGGCGCGTGCGCTGGTCAATGCGGTGAAGGAGCTGCGCGAGGGAAGCTTGTCGGCGCCTGACCGGCCGTTGAAGCACCCGCGGCCGAAGTGATTCACGCCAAGCGCAAACGCACGTTGTGCGTCTTCCTGTCGTCCACCAGCGGAATGCGGTTGCCCTGCATCCACCGCCCGTCCAGCTCCAGCGACGGCGCATCCTCTGAGCCCCTCGCGCATTCGATCTCGATGCGGTAAGGCGTTTCGCGGAAGCGATAGTCCACCGCGTAGCTCGGCCACTCGGCCGGCAGGCAGGGCGCGATGGTGAGCGTGGCGCCGTCGTTGTCGATGTGCAGCTTCAGCCCGAGCAGCGACTCCACCACCAGCCGGTACATCCAGCCGGCCGAGCCGGTGTACCAGGTCCAGCCGCCGCGGCCGGTGTGCGGCGGCACGCTGTACACGTCGGCCGCCACCACATAGGGCTCGACCTTGTAGACGGCCACGTCTTCCGGCGTGCGGCCGTGGTGGAGCGGGTTGATGAGGTTCATCAGCCACCAGGCGCGCGTCGAATCGCCCAGCGCCGCGAAGGCCATGGTGGCCCACACCGCGCTGTGCGTGTACTGCCCGCCGTTCTCCCGCACGCCGGGCACGTAGCCGGCGATGTAGCCGGGGTTCGGCCCCTTGCGGTCGAAGGGCGGGTCCAGCAGTTGCACGAGCTTGGCATCGGGCCGCACGAGGCGCATGGACATCGAGTCCATCGCCTTCGCGACGCGCTCGGGGCTGCCCACGCCCGACAGCACCGACCAGCTCTGCGCGATGGAATCGATCTGGCATTCGACGTTGTCGTGGCTGCCCAGCGGCGAGCCGTCGTCGAAGTAGGCGCGGCGGTACCACTCGCCATCCCAGCCCTGCGCCTCCAGCCGTTCGCCGAGCGCGCGGCGCTCCTCCTCGCAGCGCATCGCGAAGGATTCGTCGCCGTGGCGGCGTGCGAGCGCGGAGAACTCGCGCAGCACCTCGCACAGGAAGAAGCCCAGCCACACGCTCTCGCCGGTGCCATGGTGGCCAACCTGGTTCATGCCGTCGTTCCAGTCGCCCGCGCCCATCAGCGGCAGGCCGTGCGAGCCGAAGCGAAGGCCATGCAGCACCGCGCGCACCGCGTGCTGGTAGAGGCTGGCCGAATGCACCGAGCGCGCCGGCAGGTCGTAGTAGGACTCGTCGTTGGGCGGCACCGGCCGGCCGTCGATGAAGCTCACGTTCTCCATCAGCACGCCGGTGTCGTTGGTGGCGCTCACGTAGCGGCACAGGGCGAGCGGCAGCCACAGGTAATCGTCGGAGATGTGCGTGCGCACGCCGCGGCCCGAGGGCGGGTGCCACCAGTGCTGCACGTCGCCTTCGGTGAACTGGCGGCTGGCGCTGAGCAGCAGGTGCTCGCGCAGCAGTTGCGGCCGGGCGTGCACCAGTGCCATCGCATCTTGCAGCTGGTCGCGGAAGCCGTAGGCGCCGCCCGACTGGTAGTAGCCGCTGCGCGCCCAGATGCGGCACGCGAGCGTCTGGTACATCAGCCAGCCGTTGGCGAGCAGGTTCACGCCCTGGTCGGGCGTGTCCACCTGCACCGCGCCCAGCAGCCGGCGCCAGTGCTCCTGCACTTCGTTGAGCACCGCGCGCACGGTGGCCTTGCCGCGGAAGCGCTGGATGAGCTTGCCCGCCTCGTCGTCGCTGCGTCCCATGCCGAGCCGGAAGGTGATCTCGCGCGACTGGCCCGGCGCGAGCTCGAAGGGCACCATGATCGCGGCGCACGGGTCCAGCGAGGCGCCGGTGCGGCCCGACAGGCGGATGCGTCGCATCGCGGCGGGCCGTCGCAGCGACCCATTGCGGCCGATGAACTCGGCGCGGTCGCAGGTGATGGTGGCCGACATGCGATCGCTCTCGTCGATGTCGAAGAAGCCGATCCAGTCGCCGAAGTCGTTGCTGTAGCGGTTGCGCGCGTAGATGGCGCCGTTCTCGGCGGACACGTCGGTGTGGATGTGCGGGCCGGTCTTGGGCCGCATGTCGCCCAGCACCCATTCGACGTAGCCGGTGGCCGACAGCGAGCGCGTGCGCGTGCTGTCGTTGCGCAGCACGAGGCGCGAGAACTTCACCGCCTCGGTCAGCGAGACGAACACCGTGAGCTCACTGTGGATGCCCAGGCGCCCGTGCTCGAAGGTGCTGTAGCCGAAGCCGTGCCGCGTGACGTAGGGCGGGTTGGTGCTCTCGTCGCGCAGGTCGCCGGGGCAGGGCAGCGAGGTGGGCTGCCACACCTGGCCGGTCTCTTCGTCGCGCAGGTAGATGACTTCGCCGCCGGTGTCCGTCACCGGGTCGTTGTGCCAAGGCGTGAGCCTCAGCTCGTGCGCGTTCTCGCACCAGGTGTAGGCGTTGCCGGCCTCGGACACCACCGTGCCGAAGCGCGGGTTGGCGATCACGTTGACCCACGGCGCCGGCGGCCGCTTGTCGGCCCGCGGCGCGATGACGTACTCGTGGCCTTCGGGCGAGAACCCGCCGATGCCGTTGAACAGCAGCAGGTTGCGCGTGGCCGACCGCAGCGTGGACGATGGGGTGGGCGGCTCCGGCGCGCGCGTGGGCGAGAAGGGCGCTACCTGACGGTCGGCCACGCGCTTGCGGTTGACCTGCTCGGCGAGCGTGCCCAGCCGGTCGCTGATGACGGCGCGCGCCACCGCCTGCAGCAGCACGCGATCCTCGATGGCGATCTGCTCCGCGTGGCGCACGAAGATGCCGCCGGGGCGGTCCACCACGTGCGATTCGATGCTGCCCGCGATCAGGCCGAGGATCTGCTCCTGCAGCCGCTGCCGGTACACGTCGCGCTCTTCGTTCCAGATGACGAGGTCCACCGCCAGGCCCTTGAGGCGCCACCAGGCGTGGGCCTGCACCATCTGCCGCACGAGCTCGATGTTGGACGCCTCGCTCACCTGCAGCAGCACGATGGGCAGGTCGCCCGAGATCGCGTAGCCCCACAGGCCCGACTGCCCGCGCCGGTTGCGCAGCAGCACGCTCGCATCGGCACGCAGCGTGGGCTGCGAATAGACGACGGTGTTGGCCAGGCGTGCATAGAGCTGCGTCTCGGCCTCGGTGGCGTTGAGCTGTCGCAAGATGACCTGGCTGTGTGTCCACGCCACTTCGAACACGCGGTCGGCCAGCCGTCCGTCCATGTACTTGTGCACGAGGTTCATGCAGGTCTCGCGGTTGTCGGTCGCGCCGTAGACGATGTCCACGGTGGCCGTCTGCTCGGGCTGCAGCGTGATGATCCGCCGCGTCGCGGCGATGGGGTCGAGCACCGAGCCCTCGCCGCCCGACAGCGGTGCGGCATCGCGCAGGGCCGCCGGCGCATGCAGGCTGCGGCCGCGGCCGATGAACTTCGCGCGGTCGGTCTCGTGGGTCGCCGGCCCGGCCTTGGCGCCGTGCACCGCCACCAGGTGGAACATCCACGGCGGCTGCTCGTCGGCCGAGCGCGGCCGGCGTGTGCAGAGAATGGCCGACGGGTCCTTGAGGATCTCCGTCTGCACGAAGAGCTTGCTGAAGGCCGGGTGCTGCGCATCGGCCGCCGCGGGGGCGAGCACGATCTCGGTATAGCTCGTCACCTCGATCTGCCGAGTGACGCGGCTCAGGTTGGTGATGCGCAGCCGGCGCAGCTCGATGTCGTCTTCCGGCGAGACGACGACCTCGGTATAGGCATCGATGCCCTGGTCGCGCCGGCGGAACTCGGCACGGCCTTCGGTGAAGATGGCTTCGTAGTGGTCCGACTTCCACTGCGTCGGCTGGTGCGTGGTGGACCAGAAGGTGCCGGTCTCCGTGTCGCGCAGGTAGCAGAAGCTGCCCCAGGCGTCGGCCGTGCCGTCCTCGCGCCAGCGCGTGACGGCCAGGTCCTTCCAGCGGCTGTAGCCCGAGCCGGAATTGGTGAGCATCACGTGGTAGCGGCCGTTGGACAGCAGTTGCACTTCGGGCGATGCGGTGTCGGGCGTGGTGATGAGACGCAGGGGCGTCTCCACGCCGGGCAGGCCGCTGCGGATCTCCGAGCGCTCGGTCATCACCGGATGGAAGGGCACGGCCTTCGGGATGCGTTCCTGCAGCAGCAGCAGCGTGGCCTGCAGCCGCGTGTCGACTTCGAAACGCCGCTGCATCGGCCGATCGTGCAGCAGGTAGGCCAGCGCCAGCAGCCCCATGCCCTGGTGGTGCGCCATGTACGAACGCACGATGGACTTGGTCTCGCCGCGCGGCAGGCGCGAGGGCGTGAAGTCCACCGCTTCGTAGAAGCCGAAGGTGCTGGCCATGCCTTCGTCGACGAGGCGGTGCAGGTTCTGCACGGCGGTCTTCGGGTCCACCATCAATGCCATGACGCTGGCGTAGGGCGCGACGACCAGGTCTTCGGCCAGGCCGCGCTTGAGGCCCAGGCCCGGCACGCCGAAGGCGCGGTACTGGTAGTTGAGGTGGGCGTCGGTGAGGTTGTAGCCGGACTCCGAGATGCCCCAGGGCACGCCGCGCTGCTTGCCATAGTGCACTTGCCGTTCCACGGCGCCCTGCATGGTCTCGTCCAGCAGCGTGTGCTCGTAGCTCGGCATCACGAGCATGGGCATGAGGTACTCGAACATCGAGCCGCTCCATGAGAGCAGCACGCGCTTGCGTTCCATGGTGGCCAGCTGCCTGCCGAGCGAGAACCAGCTCTCCTGCGGGATCTGCCCCTGCGCGATGGCGACGAAGGCGGTGAGCCGCACCTCGGAGGCGAGCAGGTCGTAGTGGCCCGAGTCGCGGCGCCGGTCGTCCACGTTGTAGCCGATGGCGAGCAGCTTGCGCGCCGGGTCGTAGAGGAAGCCGTAGTCCATCTCCGCCATCTCGCCGGCCCGGTCGGCCAGCGTGCGCAGGGCGCTGGCACGGTGCATGAGCGCGTTGGGGTCCCAGATCGATTCGGGCGAATGCGGCGCATCGGGCGCGAGGTGGACGAGGTCGGCGATGGCGGCGTCGCACTGGTTCAGCAGCGCCTGCGACCAGCGGCGGATGTCATGGGCCTGGCGCGACGTGGCGGCGGCCGCCTCATCGCCGGCGTCGGCGGCCGGCGCGTGCGACAGGGGTTCTGCCCACTCGTGCACCTGCTGCGCGGCCTGGCGCAAGGTGTCGAAGGCGGCGAAGAATTCAGACGGCAGTTGTGGCACGTCGCGCAGGCTGTGCTCCAGAGCCGATGCGAAGGCCGTCACCGGCCCGCCCACCGCCTTGCCAAGGGTGTGCCGCAAGAGCGCCAGCGTGTCGCGCAGGCCGAGCAGGCTGCGGTCGAAACGCGGCATCTCGTCGGCGAGCATGAGCAGGCCGCCACGCAGGGTGAGCAGGTGGCCGGCGAGGTTGCCGCTGTCCACCGACGACACATAGGACGGCCGCAGCGGCTGCAGCGTCTGGGTGTCGTACCAGTTGAGCCAATGCCCCTGGTACTTCTCCATGTGGTCCATGGTGTCCAGCGTGGCGGCCGTGCGCTCCATCATGTGGCCGCAGGTGATGTAGCCGAAGTCGTGCGCCGTGAGGTTGGCCAGCAGCGACAGGCCGATGTTGGTCGGCGAGGTGCGGTGCGCCACGCGCTCCACCGGATGCTCCTGCATGTTGTCGGGCGGCAGGTAGTTGTCCTCGCGCGTCACGAAGGTCTCGAAGAAGGCCCAGGTGCGCCGGGTGAGCATGTGCAGGTAGGCGATCTCTGCCGCGCCGATCGGTGACTGCTTGCGCGTGATCGGCCGGTCCAGCGCCCACACGAGGCACGGCGAGACGAACCACAGCGCAAGGATGGGCAGCGCAGCGGGGAAGGCGTCGACGCGATACGTGGCGATGCCCACGAAGGCCGCGGCCGCAAGCGCCGGTGCGATCCACATCCGCCGGGCGGTGAGTGCAAAGTCGCCCAGCGCCGTGCGGCTGCTGCGCGAGGCGACCGATGCCGAGGGCTGCCACTCGAGCAGGCGCCGGCCGGTGAACCACAGGCGCCACACGGTGCGCACCACCGCATCCACGCTGAAGGCTGCCTCGTAGGGCAGGCATGCAAGGGTGAGCGCGGCCTGGCTCAGGTGGCGGACGAAGGACGGGACGGCCACGCCCAGGTGCTGGCCCACGCTCAGCTCGTCGGGCTTGCGTGCGACGTCGCCGAAGAGGCTGAACAGCGGCGGCAGCACGAACACGCCCACGCAGGCGAGCGTCCACAGCCATGCGGGCTGCAGCAGCGTCCAACCCAGCAGGAAGGCCAGCGTGACGGCGGCCGGCGCGAGGCTGCGCCGCAGGTTGTCGAGGATCTTCCAGCGCGACAGCGACGACAGCGGGTTGCGCAGCGTGACGCGCCGCACCTTGGTCGGATCGGCCGGGTCGTGCATCTGCATGCGCAGGCGTGGACGCAGCCAGGCCGCGATCTGCCAGTCGCCGCGGATCCAGCGGTGGCGGCGCTTCACGTCGGCGTCGTAGCGCGAGGGCGATTCCTCCACCAGCTCCACGTCGCTCAGCAGTCCGCTGCGCGCGTAGCTTCCTTCCAGCAGGTCGTGACTCAGGATGCGGTTCTCCGGCAGCCGTCCGCCCAGCACATGCTCGAAGGCATCGACGTCGTAGATGCCCTTGCCGATGAACGAGCCTTCGCCGAAGAGGTCCTGGTAGATGTCGCTCACCGCCCGCGTGTAGGGGTCGATGCCCGGCTCGCCGCCGAAGAGCCGGCCGTAGCGGGTGCGGTTGGCCGCCTTCAGGCTCACGCTCACGCGCGGCTGCAGGATGCCGTAGCCCGCCACCACGCGCGGCGATTCGCTCGTGCCGCCGAAGCGCGGCCGGTTCAGCGGGTGCGCCATCGTCGCGATGAACTGCCAGGCGGCGTCGCGCGGCAGCTGCGTGTCGGTGTCCAGCGTGATCACGTAGCGCACGCCCGACAGCTGCGAGGTGTCGCCCACGATCAGCGAGAAGCGCCGGCCGTCGCTGCCGCGCAGGAAGGCGTTGAGGTCGGCGAGCTTGCCGCGCTTGCGCTCGTGGCCCATCCAGACCCGTTCGAGCGGGTTCCACAGCCGCGGGCGGTGGAAGAGGAAGAAGCGGTCGCCGCCGTTGGCCTCGCTGTTGGGCTCGCGGTACTTGCGGTTCAGCTCGTCGATGCGGGTCCGTGCCGCACGCACGAGCAGCTCGTCGCTGTCGGTGTGCTCGCTGTCCGCGTCGTGGAAATCGGTGAGCAGGGCGAAGTGCAGCTGGGCGTCGCGGTTGGCGAGGAAGCGCACTTCCAGCGCCTCGACCAGCTCGTCGATGCCCGCCTCGCTGTCGAGCATGGTGGGCACCACCACGAGCGTGCGGCTGCTCTGCGGAATGCCGAACGAGAAATCCATGCGCGGCAGCGTCGATGGCGCCGTGAGCAGCGTGGTGAACCAGTTGACCAGCGAGATGGCGAGCTGGCTCATGGTGAGCAGGAACACCACGGCCGCCCCCGCCAGCCACCAGCCCGGCGGGATGCGCGAGAGGCGGCTCAGGTGGCCCTGCGACGCCCACGCCGTGAGCAAGGCCACCAGCAGCACCGTGCCGACGATGATGGTGCCCGAGTACCAGGGCAGCGGTTGCCGGGCCACGAAGCGCCGGGTGCGCTGCCATGCACCGAGGCGCATGCCGATCTTGCGCTCGAGTTGCTCGCGGGCCTCGTCCACCAGGTAGAAGCCGATGTGCGATTCGTGGCGCGCGGCGCCCTCGCGTCGCGAGGCTTCGGTCGCGAGGTCGATCGCGGCGCGCGCGACCTCCACCTCGCTCAGGTCGCTGTGCCGCGCGATGCGTTCCACCGCATGGCGGTAGGTGTCGCGCGTGGTGAAGTCCATGCGCGAGTACACGTCCGACGGGTCCTCGCGCAGCACATGCTCGACCTTGGACAGCGTCTCGACGTACTCGCGCCAGTCCATCGAGCCCAGCAGCCGCAGGCTGCCGATGCTGTTGCTCACCGACACCTGGGCGGCGGCCTGGTGCTGCGCTTCGAGCTGCACCAGCTGTTCGATGTTCTCGTGGTTCTCGCCCAGCCGTTGCTCCACCCAGCTCAGCGGCAGTGCGAGCGAGGCGCTGCGGCCGTGCAGGCGGCGCGCCAGCTCGGCCACGAAGGGCGCGGTCATCGGCGGGTCGGAGCGCGCCATGTCGGCCACGACCAGGATCAGGCCCTTCGGGTCCCTGTCGGCCACGTCCAGCATGCGGTCGGCCCACTGGCCGGCGAGGTTGCGCTCGGCGCGGCCGGTGGCCACGCGCACGGCCACGCGGCGCAGGTTCTCGATCAGCGCCAGGCGCAGCATGATCGGAATGGCCCACAGCTCGCCCAGCAGCAGCGGCTTGATGGTCTGGTAGGACGCGACGAAGCGCGTGAGCGTGCCGCGGCCGAGCCGGCCGTCGCCATGCGCCACTGCATGCAGGGCCAGGTCGTACACGCGCGGCAGGCCCGAGTGCGGGCCGTTGCTCAGGCGCGGCAGCTCGCGGCTGTAGCCCGCGGGCAGGTGCCGCTTCGCGGTGCGGATCTCTTCCTCGATCAGGTAGAAGTTGTCGAGCAGCCACTCGGCCGCCGGCGTCATGCGGCGCGGCGTGTCGCCTTGCTGCGCGAGCTGGGTGCAGACTTCGACCAGCGTCTTCTCGTTGTCGGCCAGGCGCGCCAGCAGGCGGTCCGGTGCGCGGCCGACGCTGAATTCATGGGTGGCAGCCAGGCTCTTGCCGTGCTGCTCCATCTGGTCGGCGGTGAACAGCTCCGAGCGCAGCGGCGCTTCGTCGGGCGTCTCCGTGCCACCGGCCCGCGGCAGCAGGCCGGGCATGCCGACCAGAGATTGGATCCAGGAGGGAACCGATACGTCTAGCCAGCTCGTCGCCTTCACGAATCCTCCGTCCGGTGGTCTTCTGCTTCGGCGTCGGCCCATGGCCGGCGAACAATGAGTGTGCCACTTCGATCCCGCCAAGGCCATTCGCCCTGATGGGATCGTTGGCTGTGACGCCGCCGGCCTGCGCGAAGGCGCGTCGTTTGCTGCATCGCAAGACGCCATCCAGGAGGCCCACCATGGAACAGCAGACCGTCCACCTGTTCGTCTTCGACACCCTCTCCGACTGGGAGCCGGGCTACGCCATCGCCGGCATCAACACGCCGGCCTTCCAGAAGCAGCCGGGCCGCTACCGCGTGAAGACAGTGGCGCTGGAGAACCAGCCGGTGACGACCGCGGGCGGGCTCACGCTGCTGCCCCACATGACGCTCGACAAGCTGCGGCCCCAAGACAGCGCGATGTTCATCCTGCCCGGCGGCCGCTTGTGGGACGACGGCAAGAACCGCGAGGCGGCCGTGCTGGCCAAGCGATTCCTCGCGGCCGGCGTGCCGGTGGCGGCCATCTGCGGAGCCACGGCCGGCCTCGCACACGTGGGCGTGCTCGACCTCATGAAGCACACGAGCAACTCGCCCGACTACCTGAAGATGACGAACTACGGCGGCGCGGCGCTGTACCAGAACGAGCGGGCAGTGACCGACGGCAAGCTCATCACGGCTGGCGCCACCGCGCCGCTCGAATTCGCGCGCGAGATCTTCCGCGTGCTCGACCTGTACAAGGCCGAGACGCTGGAGGCGTGGTTCGGCCTGTTCCACACAGGGAACCCCGCTTTCTACGGCGCCCTGATGCAGGCAGGGCAGGGCGCCTGAGGGTTCGGGCTTCAGCGTTCGCCCGAGCGACCGCCGGCCTTGCCGGACGAGCCCCCGGCGGACGAGCGTTCGCTGCCCTTGAGGTACTTCTCGACCTTGTCGGCCTGATCGCCCACCGCCTGCACGGCTTCCTTCAGCCGCTCCTTGGTGACGCCGAACTTGTCGGACCAGTCACGCAGCTCGTAGTCTTCGTTCACGTTGATCCGCTTGCGGTCTTGCCCGCCGCGCTTTTGAAGGTTGTCGGCCATGTGCAACTCCATGTTTTTCAAGGTATTTACGGGTCGGCAAAACGTGTGCCCGCCCCATGCCTCACAATACGGGGTTGGCGATACGGGAGAGTCCGTCCGCCGCACCCTGAAGGCCCTGGAACTATTCGTTTCCGGCACCATCTGCCCCATAGCTGTTTGAAGGAGCTGTAAAAGACCATGGCCAAAGACGAAATCAAGACGTCCATCGATTCGGACGGACTTCGCTACCGCTCCAAGCCCGCGGGCTCGCCCTTCGGCTCCGCCGGGGCATTCACTACCGCGACGATGTCGTGCTTTCTTTGCGGCAAGCACCGCCCGCGCGCTTCGCTGAAGGGCAAGAAACTGCTCGGCCGCACCCAGTTCGTCTGCGCGCCCTCGTGCAAGGAGCTGGCTGAAGCAGAGAAGGCAAAGGGCTGACGCCTCGCGCCGAAGGTTCATCCTGAAAAAGGGCCACGTCGAAGGACGTGGCCCTTTTTCATTGCACGGCGCCCCACTGGTCAGACCTGCAAATGTGCGAACACCGCGCCTGAATGGGTGCACCGGGTAAGCGCCGACACGCCGGGGCGCCTCGCAGGGCTGGTCTGATTTTCAACAATTCTCGCGATTTCTAGTACGAATCTGGCGTCTTCTGATAGGGTTGCACCCGAATCGCTTGCTGGCGGTCAGGACATATCGTTGAGCAACTGACCGCCAGGCCGCTGACCTCGTGACAGAAGGTCCCCGATGAACCCATTGCTGGAGACGCTGCTCGTTCCGGACGACGCGACGTGGAACTACTTCTACCGTCGCCTGGATGTCTGCATCCCGTTCAACTGGCACCACCACGACGAGTTCGAGTTGACCTTCACCGTCAACAGCCGTGGCCAGCGCTATGTCGGCGACACCATCGAGCCCTACGGCGACGGCGACCTGGTCCTCCTCGGCTCCAACCTGCCGCACACCTGGATGTCGCAGCACAAGGTGGACGACTCGCAGCCGCACCTGGCCCACGTGTTCTGGATCCGGCCGGCGTGGATCCGTTCCCTCATCGACACCTTGCTGGAGCTCAAGCACTTCAAGCCCATGCTCGAACTGGCCGGCCGCGGGATCGTGTATTCCGAAGCGACGGCGAAGGCGGTGCGCGAGCGGGTCGATGACCTGCGCACGCTGCCGCCGACGGCGCGGGTGCTTCGCTTCATCGAGGTGCTCACCTTGCTGGGCGAAGACCAGGACTACCGGCTGCTGTGCGCGCCGCATGCGCAGCAGGAGCCCGTGCGCATGCTGGACCGGCCGCGCATCGACCGCACGCTGGAGTACATCCACAAGCACTACGAGACGGAGATCTCGATTCCCGAGCTCGCCGACAAGGCGGCGCTGAGCGTGTCCGGCCTGCATCGGCTGTTCAAGCGGCACACGCGCCTGACCGTCGGCGAATACGTGGCGCGGCTGCGCATCGGCAAGGCGTGCGCGCTGCTGGTGTCCAGCGAGCGGCCGGTGGCGACGATCGCCTGCGACGTGGGCTACGCGAACATCTCGCACTTCAACCGCCAGTTTCTGGCGATCAAGGGCGTCACGCCGCGAGAGTTTCGACGGGCCTACATCGACAACCGGGCGCCGCAGCACGCGCCCGCGCCGCCGGCCGACGCGCCGTCACCCGTGCATTTCTCGCTCGCCTCGGCACGCAAGTGAGTCGGGGCCGCCAAGCCACATTCGTGTCAGGACAGGCTCCAAACGTGACACCTGCGGGTGGCCTCGTTGGCTAAGCTGTCTTCGCGCGTGGTTGGTGCTCATGCCCGCGGCGCGCAAGGAGGCCACCATGCTCACACCCTGCCTGATCGAGAACCGCGAGGCCGCGCTTCATGAACGGCTGGACACCCTGGCGAGCTTCAACCGCCACGTCGCGCACGACCTGCGCGGGCCGCTGGTGTCGATGGCCGCCGCGGCCGAGCGGGCCCAGCAATCGTTGAACAGCGGCGACACCGCGGTTGCGCTGCGCATGCTGGACCTGCTGGCCGGGCGAGCCCAGGACCTGGGCCGGTTGGTCACCGACCTGCTGGCCTTGGCCGAGGCCGACGAGGCGCCGCTGGAGCAGGCGCCGCTCGACCTCACCGAACTCGCACGACAGGCGATCGACGATGCCCTGGCCGGCGTGCGTGGCCCGACGTGTGCGGAGGTGCGGCTGCAGGCGCTGCCGCCGGCCCGCGGCGTGGAGGTGCTGGTGAAACAGGTGTTCGTCAACCTGGTCGGCAATGCGCTGAAGTACTCGGCCCGCACGGCGCATCCGCTGGTGGAGGTGGGTTTGGTCGAGGAGGAGGGAGGGCCCGTGATCTTCGTGCGCGACAACGGCATCGGCTTCGACGCCGCGCATGCATCCGAGCTGTTCAAGCCGTTCTGCCGCCTTCACTGCGGAGGTTTCGCAGGCCACGGGATCGGGCTGAGCCTGGTGCGACGCATCGTGGAGCGGCATGGCGGGCGCGTGTGGGCGGTGGCCGACCGGACTTGTGGTGCGGAGTTTCGGTTCACGTTGGCGGGGATGCGTTGACGCTTGGGTGTCCTGAATCTGCACCGTACAGGTCGCCGACAATCGGCACCTCGCAGTTGCTCTGGTTCCACCACCCATGTCTTTGGACATCGACACCCTGGAAGCACTTCGTCGCCAACATCCGGCGTGGCGCTTGCTGCTCGCCGATTCTGCCGCGTTGGTGGCGAGCTTCCTGCATCGGGTGTTCGTGCTGCCCAATCGGCGCGTCATCCAGCAGGCCGAGCTGGCTGCGGCGCTGGACGACACGCTGTATGCCGTCCGAGAGCAGCGCGGTCCGGCGAGCTTCCCGAAGTCGGCGCTCGAATACCTCAACGACTGGGCCGCCAACGACAAGGCCTGGTTGCGAAAGTTCTATCCGCCTGGGTCCGACGAGCCGCATTTCGATCTGACCCCGGCCACCGAACGGGCCATCGTCTGGCTGAGCAGTCTGAGCGAACGCAGCTTCGTGGGCACCGAGTCGCGCTTGCTCACGCTGTTCGAGTTGTTGCGCCAGATGAGCGAAGGCAGCGAAACCGACCCTGAAATGCGGTTGCAGGAATTGCAGCGCCGCCGCGACGCGATCGACGCCGAGATCGATCGTGTGCGCGTCGGTGATCTTCAGCTGCTGGGCGACACCGCGGTCAAGGAGCGATTCGCGCAATTCACGGCGCTCGCGCGCGAACTTCTCGCGGACTTTCGCGAGGTGGAGCACAACTTCCGCAGCCTCGACCGACGGGTGCGCGAGCGCATCGCGATGTGGGATGGAAGCAAGGGTGCCTTGCTGCAGGAGATCCTGGGCGAGCGTGATCTGATCGACGAGTCCGACCAGGGACGCAGCTTTCGCGCGTTCTGGGATTTCCTGATGTCGCACGACCGGCAGGAGGAGCTCAGCGGTTTGCTCGATCGCGTGCTGCAGTTGGACCCGGTGGCGGACATGGCGCCCGACACGCGCCTGCGCCGCGTGCACTATGACTGGCTGGAAGCCGGCGAACAGACGCAGCGCACGGTCGCCCTGTTGTCGCAACAGCTGCGACGCTTTCTCGACGACCAGGCCTTGCTGGAGAACCGTCGCATCATGGATATCCTGCGCGGCATCGAGGCGGGCGCGCTGGCGGTACGCTCTCGGCGACCCGCGGGCGACTTCATGTCGATCGAAGAAACCTCGCCCGACATCGAACTGCCGATGGAGCGCCCGCTGCATGCCCCGCCGATGAGGCTGGCGATCGTCAGTTCAAGCATCGCTGCGGGCGATGAAGACCTGGACGCGGCAATGCTCTACGCCCAATTCATCGTCGACAAGGCGGCGCTCGCACAGCATGTGCGGAAAAGTCTCCAGCAGCACCGGCAGGTCACGCTGGTCGAGCTGCTGGCGAGCCGCCCGCTGCAGCAGGGCTTGGCCGAACTCGTGGCCTATCTGAGCCTGGCGGCGCAGCCGCGGGCCGGTGTCAGTGCGATGATCGACGAGGCGGTGGAAGAACAGGTGCATTGGGTCGCGCGAGGCGGCCAGCGCAAGAGTGCTCGCTTGCCAAGGGTGATCTTTTCGAGATGACGATGAACAATCCAACGAGCGAGCAGGCGAGCGGCTCGGCTGTCGATCTCTCGTCGGTGCTGATACCTCTGCTCAAGGGCGTGAGCTACCGCGCAGACGATGCCGTGCAGTGGAATGCGCTCGTGCAGCTTCAGGCCCGCGTGCGCGAGCATGTGGAAGTGCTCGGCCTCGAGCTGATGATCGATGAGGCCGAAGGCTACGCATTCCTGCGTTCTCGCCCGGTGCCCGAAGACGATCCGGCGGCCCGGCTGCCTCGCCTCGTGGCGCGCCGGCCGCTTTCGTTCCCGGTGAGTCTCATGCTGGCACTGCTGCGCAAGAGGCTCGCGGAATTCGATGCCATGGGTGGCGATACGCGGCTGATCCTCTCGGGCGAGCAGGTGGCCGAATTGCTGCGCGTGTTCATGCCCGAAGGCAGCAACGAGGCTCGATTGGTCGATCAGGTGGACACGCACCTCAACCGGGTCGTCGAGCTGGGGTTCATACGCCGGCTGCGTGGACAAGAGGGCATGTTCGAAGTCCAGCGCATCCTCAAGGCCTTTGTCGACGCGCAATGGTTGGGCGAATTCGACACCCGGCTGGCGCAGTACAGGGCGCAGCTCGAGGGGAGGGCGCAGCCGGATGAAGAGTGAATCACTGCCGCTGGACTTCTCGCAGGAAGAAGGACTGTCCGGCTTTCGCCTTCAGCGCCTGGAGGTCTTCAACTGGGGCACGTTCGATGGCCGTGTCTGGACCTTGCATGCCGATGGCCGCAACACGCTTTTGACGGGCGACATCGGTTCGGGCAAGTCGACTCTCGTGGACGCGGTGACGACGCTGCTGGTGCCTGCGCATCGCGTGGCCTACAACAAGGCGGCCGGTGCCGACGCCCGCGAGCGCAGCCTGCGCAGCTATGTGCTTGGCCACTACAAAGCCGCGCGCAGCGAACTCGGCGGCTCGGGCAGGCCGGTGGCGCTGCGCGGGCCGAACAGCTATTCGGTGATCTTGGGGGTCTTTCACAACGCCGGCTACGATCAGACGGTGACGCTGGCCCAGGTGTTCTGGCTCAAGGACCCGGCGGGACTGCCGCTGCGGCTCTATACAGTGGCCGAGAAGGACCTGGGCATCGCAGAGCATTTCGCGGAATTCGGCACCGACATCTCCAAGCTGCGCCGCCGCCTGCGTGCCGCAGGCGTGGTGGTCGAAGACAGCTTTCCGCCCTACGGCGCGCTGTTTCGGCGCCACTTCGGCATCCACAATGAGCAGGCTCTGGAGCTGTTTCACCAGACCGTGTCGATGAAATCGGTGGGCAACCTGACCGATTTCGTGCGTGGCCACATGCTCGAGCCGTTCGACGTCGCGCCACGCCTGACGGCGCTGATCGCCCACTTCGACGATCTGAATCGTGCTCACGAGGCTGTGCTGAAGGCGCAGCGCCAGGTGACACTGCTGCAGCCGCTGGTGGCCGACTGCGAGCAGCACGCCGAGCTGGCCACGCTGATCGGGCGGCAACGCGCCGCGCGCGAGGCACTGCAAGCCTTTTTCGCCGGGCACAAGGCCACGCTGCTGGACCAGCGCCTGCAGCACCTGGCTGACGAACTGGCGCGACACGGCAACCACGTCGAGCGCCTGGCTGCGCATCAGCGCGAGCAGCAGACGCAGGAGCGTGAACTGCGCCGCTCGATTGCCGACAGCGGCGGCGATCGCATCGAGCGACTCGCACTCGAGATTTCGCGCGGCGAGGCCGAGAAGCAGCGACGTGCCGAGAAGGCCGCCCGCTACGACGCCCTGCGGCAGACACTGGGCCTGCTGGGAGTGCACCAGGCGGAGGACTTCCTCGCTCAGCGCAGCTTGTGTGCGCCGCTGCGCGAAGCCGCGGCGCAGCGTGAGGCTGAGGTGCAGAACGAACTGAATGAACTGGGCGTGGCCTTCGCGCAAGGCCGCCTGGAACATGCCGAGCTGGCGCAGGAGCTGGCCAGCCTCAAGGCCAGACGCAGCAACATCGATGCGCAGCAGGTGACCCTGCGCACGGTGCTGTGCGAGGCGCTGAGCCTGCAGGAGACGGCCATGCCGTACGTCGGCGAGCTCATCCAGGTGCGAGACGACGAGCGCGACTGGGAGGGTGCGGCCGAACGGTTGTTGCGCAGTTTCGGCCTGTCACTGCTCGTGCCCGACGAGCACTACGCGGCCGTCAGCGACTGGGTGGACCGCACGCAGCTGAAAGGCCGCATGGTCTACTTCCGAGTGCGTCCGGGCCGGCGAGACCCGCGTGGCGACGTGCCCGGCCTGCACCCCGATTCGATGGCACGCAAGCTCGTCCTGAAGTCCGATTCGCCGTTCTATGCGTGGCTGGAGCGCGAGCTTGCGCACCGCTTCGACATTGCCTGCTGTACAAGCCAGGAACAGTTCCGCCGAGAGTCGCGGGCCATCACGCGCGCCGGCCAGATCAAGGGCCTGGGCGATCGCCACGAGAAGGACGACCGCCACCGCATCGACGACCGCAGCCGCTACGTGCTGGGTTGGAGCAACCAGGCCAAGATCGCCGCGCTGGAGGGAAAGGCCCGCGTGTTGCAGGCACGCTTGGCTGAAACCGGCCAGCGCATCGCCGTGCTCCAGAAGGAGCAGCAGCAGGTGCGCGAAAGACTGCAAGCATTGGACAAGCTGGAGGAGTACCGCGACTACGCCGAACTTGACTGGCGCAGCAGCGCGGCGGCACTGGCCATGCTGCAGGATGAGAAGCGGCGACTGGAGGCCGCATCGGATGTGTTGAAGGCCCTGGCCGCGCAGCTGTCGGCGCTCGAAGAGGCGCTTGCCGAGACGGCCTCCCGGCTGAGGGAGCGGGAGGCCGAGCAGGTCCGCGCGCAGTTGAAGCAAGAGCAGGCCCGTGCGTTGCGTTCAGCAGCGCAAGAGCGGCTGGATGCTCCCGATTTCGCCATCCATTCGCAACACTTCGGGCTCATCGATGGCTGGCGTGCGCAGGCGCTGGGTGAGCATGTGCTCAGCGTCGAATCCTGCGACGGTCGTGAGCAGGACATGCGCCGCTGGTTGCAGGAGCGCATCGACGCCGACGACAAGAGGCTCGCGCGCCTGACCGAGAAGATCGTGCGGGCCATGACGGAATACAAGGAAGCCTTCAGGCTCGACACCCAGGAGGTCGATGCAAGCGTTGCCGCCGGCCCCGACTTTCGCGCGATGCTGACGCAATTGCAGGCCGATGACCTGCCGCGCTTCGTCGCCCGTTTCAAGGAACTGCTCAACGAGAACACGATTCGCGAAGTGGCGCATTTCCAGTCGCAGCTGCACCGTGAACGCGAGACCATCAAGGAGCGCGTGGCGCGCATCAACGAATCGCTCACTCAAATTGACTACAACCCCGGCCGGTTCATCGCGCTGGAAGCGCAGGCTGCCACCGACGCCGATGTGCGCGACTTCCAGACCGAATTGCGCAGCTGCACCGAAGGCACGCTGACCGGGTCGCAGGACGCGCAATACTCCGAGGCCAAGTTCCTGCAGGTCAAGCACATCATCGAGCGCCTGCGTGGACGCGAAGGATCGGCCGAGGCTGACCGCCGCTGGGCAGCGAAGGTGACCGACGTGCGCCAGTGGTTCGTGTTCGCGGCCAGCGAGCGCTGGCGCGAAGACGGCAGCGAGCACGAGCACTACGCGGATTCCGGGGGAAAGTCGGGTGGCCAGAAGGAGAAGCTGGCGTACACGATCCTGGCAGCCAGCCTCGCCTACCAGTTCGGCCTCGAATGGGGTGTCGCGCGCTCGCGCTCGTTCCGATTCGTGGTCATCGACGAAGCGTTCGGCCGCGGCTCGGATGAATCGGCCGAGTACGGCTTGCGCTTGTTCAAGCAGCTCAATCTTCAGCTGCTCATCGTGACGCCGCTGCAGAAAATTCACATCATCGAACCCTACGTGGCAAGCGTCGGCTTCGTGCACAACGAGGACGGCAGTGCGTCGAAGCTGCGCAACCTGGGAATCGAGGAATATCGCGCACAGCGCGATGTGGAAGATCACCGCGCGCCGCGGGGCCTTGGGACATGACGAGTGCGTGGACGACCACGGCCGATTTGCGCGCCCAGGTGCTGCGTCGCTGGGACAAGGGCGAATTGCTGGCCGAACTCGTCGCGCCGTCCGACCTGTTCCCCTTGCGCCTGAGCCTGCGCGCGCCTTCATCGAGCGAGCTGTCCGAGCGCTTCGACGCCGTGCGCTCCTGGGCCGGCGAGCTGCAACAAGGCGGACGCGCCGGCTGCCGGTTGGTAATGCGCGAGGTGCGGCATCGTGTGATCGGGCACAACAGCCTGCCCGGCGAGGCCTGGGTGGACACGCTGGACAACGCGTTGCGGCTCATCGGCAAGGCGCGTGACGCGCGGACCTTCCAGGCCCTGGTCGACGCAACGCGGAAGCAGCCGGCATTGCTGCCCTGGCTGCAGCGGCAGCCGCTGCGCGCGCTGGCACTGGCCGAGTCCTGGACGAAGCTGTTGGACGTCGTGGACTGGCTGCAGGCCCATCCGCGCCCGGGCGTCTACCTGCGGCAAGTGGATCTGCCGGGCGTCCACAGCAAGTTCATCGAAGCCCAGCGCGGCGTGCTGTCCGAACTGCTGGACCTGACGCTGCCGGCCGAGTCCATCGACACGTCGGCCACCGGCGCGGCGCAGTTTGCTGGACGCTACGGCTTTCGCGACAAGCCGGCGCGGGTTCGATTGCGCTTCATCGACGCGCTCCACGAGGCCTGGGTGCCCGGCACCGATGCCGACTACACCCTGTCGCAGGAGGCATTCGCCGGGCTGGCGCCGGAGGCACGGCACGTTTTCATCACCGAGAACGAGATCAACTTCCTGGCCTTCCCGCCAGCCGCCGACAGCCTGGTGGTCTTCGGTGCGGGCTACGGCTTCGACGCTCTTGCGAAAGCGGTTTGGCTGCAGCAGCGCGTGCTGCATTACTGGGGCGATATCGACACCCACGGTTTCGCCATCCTCGACCAGTTGCGCTCAAACTTCCCGCAGGCGCAGTCTTTCTTGATGGACCGCGACACGTTGCTCGCGCACGAGACGCAGTGGATCGCCGAGCCTCAGCCGACGCAGCGCGATCTGCCGCGCTTGAACGAGGACGAACGCAGGCTCTACGATGACCTGCGCTGGTGCAGGCTGCGCAGCGAACCGCTGCGGCTGGAACAAGAGCGCATCGCCTTTGGCTGCGTAGAGCGTGCCGTGGCGGCTGTGATTTCTTAGCGGCGCCGCAGAAGCAACAATGCGGCGCCCGCGGTTACCACAAGCCCAAGCCATGCCCGCTGCCTCACTGCGCAAACCCAACAAGACCGTCGCCGAATCCCGCCTCTCACGTCCCGCCGGCCCGAGCCCTTGCCGGTGGCCGATTGGCAAACCGCCTTGCGCCGCCAGTTCGGGCGAGAGCAGCGTTTCGGTTGGCGCAGGTGACCGGGGCGATGGGGGTGGACGAAGGCGCGGGGGAGGGTGATGGGCCGGCGTTGGAGAACGTGCATGGCACCGCGGGCCAGGAGGCCCCACGCTGTCCGAAGCGAGCGTGCCCCCAAGCCCGGGGCCTGCTGCATTGTCCAGCGAGGCGCCTGCGTCCCAGGACGGCACTGGATCCGATCGTCGCGAGGACGCCGTACCCGACGCCGACCCCTGGGCCGACTTGCTTCAGGCCGGGGCCGCGATGCTGCAGAGTGCCGCGCAGCGTCAGGCGGGTGCCGCCCCACCTATCCGCATAGAGCGCGACCCGCAGACGGGCCAGCCCAGCGTGCGGCTGCCGCTGCCCGACCCGGGTTTGTTGCAGCAACTGGCGAAGGCGCTGGCGCCGTGCGTGAAAAGTTGAGCCACGCTTCTCGTTCCTCGCTGACGTTTGCCTCAAGCCGCGCTCCGCGCTGCCCGGCCGTTTTGGAAGAGGCTGAGGCCATGGGATCCTGTCCAAGGTTGGCGGCGTGCGAGGATCGTTGCGACTCCAGGCGGCAGGCCAGTCTGCATTTGGCGACAATTCTGGGATGACTCAAGCAGCCGCATTCCAAGAGGCCGAGGTACAGCGCTACCTCCGCCCGTCCGTTGAGTTGGGCGGGTTGTGAGCAAACTTCCCGCAAATGAGTCCAAGGGGTCCGAGGTGCAGCCTCCGGCGTGGCCGGATGAATGGGGCCGCGCGCTGAGCGACGCATCACTCAGACAGGCGAGCAGCGCGGCCATCTTCCAGCGCGGAAAAACGTACGCTGCTTCCGGCGCCGTCGAGGTGGTGGACGAGGACCCGGCGCCCGAACCGGCCTTGCATGCACAGGTCTCGGGGACGCAGACCTATACCACCTCAGTCTGGATCGAGGCGGAGGCCCTGGCGGGCAGTTGCGACTGCCCCAACGCGGAAGACGGCTGGTTCTGCAAACACCAGGTCGCCGTCGCCTTGGTCTGGCGCGATCGCCTTGCCGGCGAAGCGACGCCCATCGACATGTCGGCTCGCAAGGCGGTGCAGAGCATCGTCAAGCGCGCCCGCACTGTGGAGGACAAGCGCCAGGCCCTGCATGACTTCCTGCGCGGCCAGGAGGTATCCACGCTCGCCGACAAGTTGCTCGAGTTCGCAGACCGCGATGACGACATCTCGCGCGAGCTGCAGCAATGGCGCAAGGCCAGCGAGGTGAGCAACGATCCGGCCGACCTCAAGCCCTTGATCAACGAGATGCTGGCGCCGGGTCGGGACTTCATTGCGTGGGATGAGAGCTACAGCTACGTGCGGCGCGCAGAAGCCGTGCTGCCTTTGCTGCAAAAGACCAGGGCGCGCGATGCCAGTGCGGCTGCGGCGCTGTGTCTGCACGCGCTGCGTCGCGTCTGGGGTGTTCTGCAACAGGCGGACGACTCCGACGGCGAAATCGGCGGCCTGTGCCAGGCGCTCGGTGCAGAGTGGGTGCTGGCGTTGAGCGCGGCGGGTCCGCAGCCGGCGAGCTTCGGTGACACGTACCTGCAGTTGCAACTCGACGACCCGTTCGGTTGTTTCGACACTGCCGCCGCGGAGGCAGCAATCGGCGAGGTTGCGATGGTGCGCTACCGGCGGGTGATCGCGGAGCGCTGGCGACAGGCCAAGGATGCCGTCCTGGCTTTGAAGGCCGAGCACGCTGCAAAGGTGGCCGGCCGCAAGGGGCGTGCGCCGGTCTATGAACGAACGTGCGAGCGCGAACTGAACCTGTGGACCCTCGAGCGCCTGCACCTGGCTCAATTGGAAAGCACGGGTCAAGTGGACGAAGTCCTGGCGGTGCTGCGCGAAGACTTGTCCGAGGCGAACGCGCACAGCCAGGTGATCAGCTACCTGGAGAAGCATGGCCGTTTCCGCGAAGCCTTTGCGCAAGCAGAGCAGGGCCGCAAGTCATTCCCCGACGACTGGCGCTTGCAGGACGATCTCTTGCGGTGCTACGAACGAGATGGCTGGACCGCTGAGGCGCTGGCGCTGCGGCGTCAGCAGTTCGAGCGCAGCCCTGGCGTGGAGCGCTTTCACCTCGTGTTGAAGGCAGGTCTGGCGGCGGGGCAGGACAAGGTGGTGTTGAGGCAGTCGCTGATCGACTTTCTGACTGCTTTGGAGGTGCAGGCCATGAATCCACCCTCGCATTCGGCGCGATTCGGTTCGCCACGGCCCGCCGTGTCGACTGGTGAGCGGGACGTGTCGCTTCGCGCCGAGGTGCTTTGTTCCGAGGGGCGCTGGGTCGAAGCCTGCGCGCTGGTCCAGCCCCCTGCGGTCTGCTGCGATCGGGTGCTGAGCCAGATTGCGCGGTACCTGCCCGCCGACCAGAAGGACCAGGCGCTGGCGCTGTTGCTGCGTGTGTTCAGCAGCGCGATGCGAAGGGCCAGCAGCCCGTATCGGGACGAGCTTGCGTTGGTGAAGGAAATCAGTCGGCACATGGATTCCGCTCGACGCACTGTGTGGTTTGCGCAGCTGCGCACCCAGTACAAAGCCAAGCGAAACTTCGTTCGGGACTTGCCTGATCGTTGAGTGGCTCTGGCGCAGTGACCTGCAGGCAGGCTGGGGTGCGGCGGTCGACCAGCCGCGAGCCTCACGGCATCGACCGGGATACGTCCGCTGCAAACCACGGCACAAATCCGTCACACCAAAGAAAAACAGGTTAGCGACTTGCGTCGCTAACCTGTTGATTTATTTGGCTCCCCGACCTGGGCTCGAACCAGGGACCTACGGATTAACAGTCCGGCGCTCTACCGACTGAGCTATCGAGGAACAGCCTTGCATTATAGCCAGCTTTTTTGGGGGCTCACAAGTTCGCCTCGAGCGAGATGCGCAAAGTGCGGGCCTGCAGCGGGAACAAGTACACATGCCCGAACTGGTACGGCGATTCACGCCAGGCGCGTCGGTCCAGGAGGTTGTCCACGCCGGCGCGCCAGGTGAGCGTGCTCGTGCCCGTCGCTTGCACGTAGCGCAGCGATGCGTCCACGCGGGTGTAGCCAGGGACGCGAAGCTCGCCGCTGCTTGGCAGCAGCGTGCGATTGCTCTCTGCGACGAAGTCGCCTTGCAGCGACAGTCCGCGAATCGCGGCGAGGTCGTGGCGCGCCTGCAGCTTCAGGGTGGCAGCCGGCACGTTCGTCGGACGCTGGCCGTCGACGCTCGCATCCTGCGTGCCTTCGCGGCGGGCGCGCAACAGCTGGATGCCACCTTGCAGCGTCCAACGCTCGTGCTGCCACGCGGCGTTGGCTTCCACGCCGCGATGGTGTTCGTCGCCGTCCACGAAATATTCGCTGCCTGTGTCGGTGGGCACAGGCCGCTTGATGTCGAAGAAAGCCAGGTTCCACGCTCCGCTGTCGAAGCGGCCCTTCACGCCCAGCTCGACCTGACGGCTCTTCAGCGCGGCCAGTGGCTGGCCCGCCTGCGTGCCGTAGCCCGGCAGACCCGGCGTGACGAACGACTCGACGCCTTGTCCCCAACTGGCATAGACCATTTGGCCGCCACTGTATTCGTGACTGAGCGCGATCGCCGGGATGCTGATCCCTTGCGAATAGCTGGGCCCCTGCACGCCGCTCGTGTCGACGCTGCTGCGTGAGAGCCTCGTGTGCCGCAGGCCCAGCCACGCCGTCGTGCGCGGATCGAGCTTGACCATGTCCCGCACGAAGAGCTCGGTGCTCTTCTCGTCGCGGTTCGTGCTGTCGGCGGTGAGGGTCGGGTCGGCAGGCGTCACCAGCGTTCCATCGACGTTGCCGGTTCCGACGTAGTTGAAGGCCTGCTGCTGGAAGCGCGCGGTGAACTCGCTGCGCAGGACGCCGAACGTCACGGCATGCGACACCGCCCCGGTCTGCAGCCGGCCGTTGAGCTGGACCTGCAAGGCATTCGTGCGGCGGCGCTCGTTCTCGCTGCGAAAGTCGTACAGGTCGAAGGAGCCGTCGCTGCAATAGCGGTCGAAGTTGCCTTCGGCGCCGCAGCCGAAGGGAAACGCGATGCGGTCATCGGTGGTCAGCCGCTGGGTGGCGGCGTGGGCGACGAGCCGCCAATCGGGGTTCAAGCGCTGGGTGAAGCGCACCGATGCCGTGGTGCCGTCGAACACCACCGGCAAGGACCACGGCTGGTTGTTCAGGTTGATGCGCGGGTCGACAGGCGCGGGCACGGCAGCACCCAGCAGGCTGAAGCCCGGCACGCTGGGCTGGCTGCGGTGGCTGGTTTCGATCTCGGCCTCGAGCAGACTGTCGGTCGAGAGGCGCCAGTCGCCGGCCAGCGCGAAGAGCTGCGCATTGCCTCGGGCGTCGTGCACGCGCGGGTCGAAGTGATCGAGCTGGGCGTTCACTCTCACGCCGAAGGCCTTGTCGGCACCGAAGCGCTCGCTGATGTCCGCCGCAGCACTGACCGAGCCGGCCTGGCGCCATTCGATGGAGGCGCTGCGCAGCGAGTCGTTGGTGGGACGCTTCACGACGAAGTTCACGAGGCCGCCGGGCGAGCTCGTTCCCGCCTGCAGGCCGCTCGTTCCCTTGAGGATCTCCACGCTGTCCTTGTTGGCCAGCGGGATCGACGTCTCGGCGTTGATCGGCAGCCCGTCACGCCGATAGTTGTACCGGTTGTCGATGACGAAGCCGCGGATGGTGAGGAAGTCCCAGTAGCCTTCGGCGTTGTAGGCGTCGCTGACTGCAGGATCGACGCGCACGACATCGGCCAGGCGCGTGACGCCCAGCTCGCGCATCTGCTCGCGAGAGACGATGCTCGCCTGGAAGGGGGAGCGTGACAAAGGAATGTCGCCCCAGCCGCCGGCTTCGATGACCGGGTCGCCCTTGCCCGTCACGGTGACGGGTTGGAGCGTCGTGGGCGCCGCAGCCTGCGCGAAGGCCGATGTGCCGGCTGCCAGCGAGACGAGGGAGAAGGCCGCCGCGGCGACCGGAGAACGAACAAAGCAAGATGCCATCGTGATGTCCACAAGATGTCGATGGCAGGTCGGCGAACGTGAACCCACAGGACGCGGGCGTCATGCATGCTTCCCTGCGCGAGGATTACCTCAGTCAGGTTCAAAGGGTCTGTTCTCAGTCGAACGCTGACTCGCGTCCAACACCCCTAGCGAAGGCGGCGATGTGACTCGCCGCGGGAACGGATTATCTCGTAGCCGGGCCGAAACCCGGGTCAGTCGTCGAAGGTGGGCGTTTCCACGCCCAGCACCTTGTGCAGTTTCGGACTCGTGGTCGTGTACTGCAGGTGGATGCGCTTGTCCGGGAACACATAGGGCGCCGCGGCGAAGGCGGCCAGCGCCGCTTCGTGGAAGCCCGAGAGGATCAGCTTCTTCTTCCCCGGGTAGGTGTTGACGTCGCCCACGGCAAAGATGCCGGGCGTGTTCGTCTCGAACTTCTCGGTGTCGACGACGATCTGCTTGCGATCGAGGTTCAGGCCCCACTCCGCGATGGGGCCGAGCTTCGGACTCAGGCCGAAGAAGACGAGCAGCATGTCCAACGGCATCACACGCGTGACGCCGTCGCTGCCCGTGACCTTGACGCTCGTGAGCTTGCCGCCGGCTTCCTCGATGCCTGTGATCTGCCCGACCACGAATTGCATCTCGTAGGCATCGCACAGTTCTCGCATGCGTGCCACGCTCGCGGGCGCAGCCTTGAAGCCGTCGCGCCGGTGCATGAGGATCACGCTCTCGGCCTTGTTCGGGCCGTCCTGCACGAAGTTCAGCGTCCAGTCGAGGGCGGAGTCGCCGCCACCGACGATCACGAGGTTCTTGCCCGCGAACTGCGCCGGGTTCTTCACGCGGTAGAAGAGCTGCGTGTTCTCGAACTTCTCCAGGCCCTCCACCTTCAAAAGCCGCGGCTGGAACGAGCCCACGCCCCCGGCGATGAAGATGGTCTTGGCGAGGAAGCGGGTGCCCTTGCTGGTCTCGACGCGGAAGCGACCGTCAGGCTGCTTCTCGACCACCGTCACCTCCTGCCCCAGATGGAAGGTCGCGCCGAAGGGCTCGATCTGCTTGAGCAGGTTGTCGGTCAGTTCGCGGCCGGTGCACACGGGCACGGCGGGAATGTCGTAGATGGGCTTGTCGGGGTATAGCTCGATGCATTGCCCGCCCGGGTAGGCGAGCGAATCGATGATGTGGGCCTTGATCTCCAGCAGGCCCAGCTCGAACACCTGGAACAGCCCCACCGGCCCCGCGCCCACGATGACGGCATCGGTCTCGATCGGCGCGGCGGTGCTGGTGGCTCCCATGGTGTTCGCGTGCTGCGCTTACTTGATGAGCTCGGGCAGCTTGCCGGTCTTGTCCTTCCACTCGTCGGCATCGGGCAGCGCGGGCTTGCGCTTGGTGATGCTCGGCCAGTTCTTGGCGAGGTCGGCATTGAGCTTGATCATGTGCTGCTGGTCGCCGGGGACGTCCTCCTCCGGCATGATCGCGTTGACCGGGCACTCGGGAATGCACACAGCGCAGTCGATGCACTCATCGGGATCGATGGTGAGGAAGTTCGGGCCTTCGCGGAAGCAGTCGACGGGGCAGACGTCGACGCAGTCGGTGTACTTGCAGCGGATGCACGATTCGGTGACGACGTGGGTCATGGCTCTCGCTCAGTGGGTGTGATGAATGTTTGTTGCGCCGCAGCGCAAACCCGGAAGTTTAAGGCTTGAGACTTTCCATCCCTGCCGCGCAGGTGACGGCACCGGCCTGCGGCTTGAGGTGGGTCAAGGCGCACGCACCGGCCCCCACCGTGACGATGGTCGGCCGCCCCGCATGCAGCAGGCTGGCCCGTGGCAGGGTCGCCACGTTGTGGTCGCTGCAGAGCTGGTCGGGCCAGCCGGCGCGCGAGACGACGCACACCGGCGTGTCGCTGGTCCAGCCGGCTTCGATGAGCCGGCGCGACAGTGCGCACAGCTGCTTGCCGGCCATGTAGAACACCTCGGTGTCCGCGGTGCGGCTGGCGTGCAGGGCGCCCGTGCGTGTCATGGCGGTGGTGAAGCTCACGCTGCGGCCATTGCCGCGGCGGGTCAGCGGGCGTCGGGTGGCGGCCGCGGCGGCGATGGCGGCCGTCACGCCGGGCACGACTTCGCTGTCGATGCCGGCGGCGGCGAGCGCCTCGAGTTCTTCTTCCAGCCGGCCGAAGATGCTCGGGTCGCCGCCCTTCAGGCGCACGACGCGTTCGCCTTCATTTGCGTGCTTGATGAGCAGGGCGTTGATGGCGTCCTGCCCCGTGCTGTCGGCATAGCCGCGCTTGCCGACGTGCAGCCAGTGCGCCCCGGGTGCGAAATCGCGCAGGGCGGGGTCGATGAGCGCGTCGTACAGCACGACGGTGGCCTGCCCGAGCAGCCTGGCGCCGCGCACCGTGATCAGGTCGGCAGCGCCGGGGCCTGCCCCGATGAAGACGACGCGTCCGCTCATGCCTGCATGGCCCAGCGGCTCAGGCCGCGGCCTTCACCAGCAAGGCGCCGCTGGTGCGGTTGCTCGCGGGGTCCACGATGATCAGCGAGCCGCCGATGCGGTTGGATGCGTAGGCCTCGACGGGCAGCGGCTGCTGCGTCTCGATGACCACGTGGCCCATCTCGTTGACGGCCAGCTGGTGCGCTTCGCGCGACTCCAGCGTGTGGATGTCCAGCGTGCTCTCGATGCTCGCGATGCGCGCCTGCACCCAGCGGTTGCCGTGGCGCACCCAGTACTTGCGGCCGACGATGGCGGGCTCGGTGTCCAGCCAGGCCAGCGTCGCGGAGAAGCGCTGCGTCTCGTGGATGGTCTTGGGCGTGGCGATCCAGTCGCCGCGCGACACGTCGAGCTGGCGGTCGAGCACGACGCCGGCCGATTGCCCGGCCTCGACCTGCGCGACCACCTCGCCCGCGAGCCGCACTTCCGCCACGATGGCCGTCTGGCCGCTCGGGAAGAGCTGCACTTCGTCGCCGGCCTTCACGCGACCGTGGGCGATCCGGCCCCACAGCGTGCGCGGCTGGTTGCCGGTGCCTTCGCCTTCGCGCGCCACGTACTGCACGGGGATGAGCAGGTCGCCGTCCTTGCGCTCTTGCGTGGGCGGCAGGGCTTCGAGCACCTGCAGCAGCGAGGGGCCGTCGTACCAGTCGGCGTCCAGCGGCTGGGTGACGTTGTCGCCGCGCAGGGCGGAGACGGGGATGATCTCGGCCACGGTGATGCCTGCCTTCTCGGCGAAATCCAGCAGCGCGGTGCGCACGGCGGCGAAGGCACGGCCGGGTTCGTCGACCGCATCGAGCTTGTTCACCGCGAACACGATGCTCGGCACGCGCAGCAGGTGCGCGAGCAGGGCGTGGCGGCGCGTCTGGGGCAGCAGCACCAGCGGTTGCGAGTTCACGTCGAGCTTGGTGATGTCCACCAGCACGACGGCTGCATCGCTGCCGGCCGCGGCCGTGACCATGTTGCGCGTGTACTGCTCATGGCCCGGTGCGTCGGCGATGATGAACTTGCGCTGCTTGGTCGCGAAGTAACGGTAGGCGACGTCGATGGTGATGCCTTGCTCGCGCTCGGCTTCGAGGCCGTCGGTCAGCAGCGACAGGTCGATGGGCGCACCCGCGGCCTTCTTCTCCAGCGTGTCGAGCTGGTCGGCCAGGATGGCGCGGCTGTCGTACAGCAGGCGGCCGATCAGTGTGCTCTTGCCGTCGTCGACGCTGCCCGCGGTGAGAAAGCGCAGGGCTCGGTGGTCCGCGACTTTCGTGGCGGTGGTGGCGGTAGCGCTCATTTAGAAATAGCCCTCTTTCTTGCGACGCTCCATCGAGGCGTCCGAAGTCCTGTCGTCCATGCGGGTGGCGCCGCGCTCGCTGACCGTCACGCGCAGCGTCTCGGCCACCACGTCCACGGCGCTCAGGGCCGGGCTCTCGACGGGGCAGGTGCAGGTCATGTCGCCGACGGTGCGAAAGCGCACTTCGGCCTTTTCGATCGTCTCGCCGGCTTCCGGCGGCGTCACGTCCGTCACCGGCACGAGCAGGCCCTTGCGGCGGATGACTTCACGCTGGTGCGCGTAATAGAGGCTCGGCAGCGGGATGTTCTCGCGGGCGATGTACAGCCACACGTCCAGCTCGGTCCAGTTGCTGATTGGGAAGGCGCGCATGTGCTCGCCCGGCTTAATGCGCGTGTTGAACAGCGTCCACAGCTCGGGGCGCTGCTCCTTCGGCTGCCACTGGCCGAAACTGTCTCGGTGCGAGAAGATGCGTTCCTTCGCGCGGGCCTTTTCTTCATCGCGGCGCGCGCCGCCCATCAGCACGTCGAAGCGGTGCTCCTCGATGGCTTCGAGCAAGGCGACCGTCTGGTGGCCGTTGCGCGACTCGAGCGGATGCGACAGGCGCACCGTGCCGCGCTTGATCGAATCTTCGAGGTGCCCGACGACCAGCCGCTCACCCATCTCGGCCACGCGCTGGTCGCGGAACTCGATCACTTCCGGGAAGTTGTGGCCGGTGTCCACGTGCAGCAGCGGGAAGGGCAGGCGGCCCTTGTACTGGCCGTCGGCGCCTTTGCTCTTGAAGGCCTTCTCAGCCAGGCGCAGCACCACGCATGAATCCTTGCCGCCGGAGAACAGCAGGGCGGGCCGCTCGAAGGCGGCGACCGTCTCGCGCAGGATGAAGATGGCTTCTTCTTCCAGCCAGTCGAGGTGGGTGTGGTCCAGTTCGGGCAGCAACTGCTCGATGCTCAACGGCGCGTTCATGCCTTGGCTCCAATCATCGATACGGCGGGTTCTTCATGTGTCGCATGCAGCCCGCACTCTTTGGCTTTCTCATCTTCCCACCACCAGCGGCCGGCGCGGAAGTCTTCGCCCACGGCGATGGCCCGCGTGCACGGCGCGCAGCCGATGCTGGGCATGAACTCGTCGTGCAGCGGGTTGTAGGGCACGTCGTTGGCGCTGATGTAGTGCCACACGTCGTTCCAGCTCCAGTCGGCCAGCGGGTTGATCTTGGCGCGGCCCTTGTCGTCGGTCTCGCTGAAGCCCACCACGCCGCGGTTGTTCGACTGCTCGCGACGCAGGCCCGTGACCCACGTGTCGCGCTCGGCGAGCATGCGTGACAAGGGTTCCAGCTTGCGGATGCCGCAGCAGGCTTTGCGCAGGTCGATGCTCTCGTACATCGCGCGTTCGCCGTTGGTCTTGACGAAGTGCACCACCTGCTCGGCCACCGGCTTGTAGACCTCGACCGTCAGGTCGTAGCGCGCCTCGATGCGGCTGATCAACGCGACTGTCTGCTCGTGCAGCATGCCGGTCTCCAGCGTGCCGATGGCGATCGGGATGCCGTGCCGCGCGATAAGGTCGGTGATGATCATGTCCTCGGCGCCCAGGCTCGTGGCCTGCACGATGCGGCCCGGATGCTCAGCCGCGGCTTGGCGCAGCACCTCGACGGTGTGCGCGAGGCGCTCATCGAAGCCCGCCGTCTTGCGGGCGTAGAGATCGATGGCGCTCATATCGCCGCTCCCGCGTTGATGAAATCTTCCTGCGTGTACTCCTGCCCCGCGGGTCGGGCGAAGATGGGCCGGCGCTCGTTCACGTCGCCTTGGTAGTGGCCAGGGAAGAAGCGCAGGGCGCGGTCGGCCGCGTCCAGCGATTGATCGGCGCGCAGCGCGATGGCGTCGAAGCCGGTGCGGGCGAGCAACTGCACCATGTCCACGAGCACTTCACCCACCGCCCGCACTTCGCCCTTGAAGCGATAGCGCGAGCGCAGCAGGTGCGCCTGGCTGTACGCGCGGCCGTCCGTCCACTTCGGGAACTGCAGCGCGACGAGCGACAGGCGAGGCAGGTCGTCGACCAGTTCCTCGATGTCGGCATCGTTCGCGTAGATCACGCCCACCGGCATGTCGGCGGGCCAGGTGTTGCGCACGCCATGCCATTGGGTGAGCGTGAGCAGGCTGTGAGGGGCCGGCGTGAGCGTGACCATCGGGCCGTCTTCGCCCGTGATGGTGTGCCACGCGTCCTTGGTCTTGTCGATGAACTTCATGGGTTACTCCGCGCGGGCCGTGCTGCGACGCTGCGCGTTGGCGGCGGTCTTGAAGGGTTCCAGCCCGATGCGCTTGACGGTGTCGATGAAGCGCTCGCTCGCGGCGGTGCGCTGCAGGCGGTAGGTGTCCAGCACCGCTTCGACCACGTCGACCACTTCGTCGGCGGCGAAGGACGGGCCGATCACCTTGCCGGGCGTGGACGCATGGCCGCTGATGGCCGAGCCGTCCAGTCCGCCGAGCGTCACCTGGTACCACTCGGTGCCGTCCTTGTCGACGCCGAGGATGCCGATGTGGCCGCTGTGGTGATGACCGCAGGAGTTGATGCAGCCGCTGATGTGCAGGTCGATGTCGCCGATGTCGTAGAGCTCGTCGATGTCGTCGAAGCGCTCGGTGAGGTCGGCGGCGATCGGCAGCGAGCGGGCGTTGGCCAGCGCGCAGAAGTCGCCGCCGGGGCAGGCGATCATGTCGGTGAGCAGGCCGATGTTGGGCGTGGCGAAGCTTGCGGCGCGTGCGGCTTCCCAGAGCGTGAAGAGGTCCGATTCCTTCACCCAGGGCAGCACGAGGTTCTGGTCGTGCGACACGCGCAGTTCGCCGCTGCTGAACTTGTCGGCGAGCTCGGCCGCCAGGTCCATCTGCTGGTCGGTCACGTCGCCGGGCGCCTGGCCGGTACGCTTGAGCGACAGCGTGACGGCGCGATAGCCCGCGATCTGGTGCGAATGCACGTTGCGCTCGGTCCAGCGCTTGAACGACACCGGCGCGTCGGAGGGCACGTGCAGCCGGCTGTTGGCGATGGGCGCAACGCCTACAGGCAACTGGAAGTGCGCGGCGACGCGATCGAACTCGGCCTGCGTGACGATGTGGGCCGAGCCGTCGAGGTCGCGATCGAGGATGTCGCGGTACTCCTTGTTCACGGCGTCAATGAACTTCTGGCCCTCGGCCTTGACGAGGATCTTGATGCGCGCCTTGTAGAGGTTGTCGCGACGGCCGTAGCGGTTGTACACGCGCACGATCGCCTCGATGTACACGAGGATCTGCTGCCACGGCAGGAACTCGGTGATGACCGTGCCGATCACCGGCGTGCGTCCCATGCCGCCGCCCACCAGCACCTTGAAGCCGATCTCGCCCTGGGCGGTCTTGACGAGTTGCAGACCGATGTCGTGCCAGGCGATGGCCGCGCGGTCTTCCTTCGCGCCGCTCACGGCGATCTTGAACTTGCGCGGCAGGTGCGCGAATTCCGGATGCAGCGTGCTCCACTGGCGCAGGATCTCGCAGTAGGGGCGCGGATCGACGATCTCGTCGGCGGCAACGCCCGCGAAGCAATCGCTCGTGATGTTGCGGATGCAGTTGCCGCTGGTCTGGATGCCGTGCATGTGGACCGAGGCGAGCAGCTCCATCACGTCAGCGCTCTTGACGAGCGGGATCCAGTTGAACTGGCAGTTCTGGCGCGTGGTGAAGTGGGCATAGCCGCGGTCGAATTCACGGGCGATGCGCGCCAGCATCCGCAGCTGCGTGCTGCTGAGTTCGCCATACGGCACGGCGATGCGCGCCATCGGCGCATGACGCTGGATGTACCAGCCGTTTTGAAGCCGCAGCGCGCGGAACTCGTCATCGCTCAAGGTGCCGGCGATGTTGCGCTCGAGCTGGTCACGGAACTGCGCCGCACGCTGGCGGACGAAGTGCTTGTCGAAGTCGGTGTATTGGTACATGTCTGGTGCAGGTCAGGTGATGACCTTGAGTCCGGCGGTGACCAGCGACACGCACAGCAGGGCGCGGATCAGCCGGTCAGGCAGTTGCCGAGTCAGTTGGGCGCCAATCCAGATGCCTGGGATGGAGCCGATGAGAAGCGAAACGAGCAGCGACCAGTCGACGTGGCCGAGTGTCGCGTGGCCGATGCCCGCCACGAGCGTGAGCGGCACGGCGTGGGCGATGTCCGTGCCCACGAGCCGCTTGGCTTCCAGGCGCGGATTGAGGATCAGGATCAGTGTCGCGCCGATCGCGCCGGCGCCGATTGAGCTGAGGGACACCAGCACGCCGAGGATGACGCCCGACAAGATGGTGAGCGTGGATTTGCGAGACGGCGTGATGATGCGTTCGAGCCGCAAGCCGATTGCCTGCCATGCCTGCTTGTAGGCCACGGTGACGGCGGTGAGCAGCAGGGCGATGCCCAGCGCGAAGGTGAGGGCGCTGGCCCAGCCCTTGGTCACGCCGGTGAGGTGCATGAGGGCGATGGTGGCGACCGCGGCAGGAATGCTGCCGAGCAACAGGAAGCCCAGGATGCGGTAGTCCACGTGGCCGTGGCGATGGTGGGCGATCGAGCCGGAGGTCTTGGTGATCGACGCGAAGAAGAGGTCGGTGCCGATGGCCACCGTCGGCGGCAGCTTGAACACGGTCAAGAGCAGCGGCGTCATCAGCGAGCCGCCGCCCACGCCGGTCAAGCCGACGATGGCGCCGATGCCGAAGCCACTGAGGATCGCGATCAAGTCCATGGGAAGTCTGGGAGTTTGGGTCGCGACTTTATCCAGCTTGTATATAGATGAGAAGAACAGTTTGAGCGAAAGCTTATGTCGGGTTGGAATATGTATCGGGCTGCGGAGGGGCGGGCTTCTAGAATCCGCCGATGTTTCCAGCTCGACATTTTTCTTTCGTGCGTCGCGCCTTCGCCGCGGCCGCTTTGCTGGCCTTGGCCGCGTGCCAGACCGCCCCGGTCGCGACGAACCCGCCCACGCCAACACCCGGGGGCACGCCGCCCGACACGGTCATCGTCCCGAAACCAACGCCGCGGCCGCCGCGCATCGGGTTGGCGCTCGGAGGCGGCGCGGCACGCGGTTTCGCCCACATTGGCGTGATCCAGGTGCTGGAAGAGAACGGCATCCACCCTGATCTCGTGGTCGGGACCTCGGCGGGCAGCCTGGTCGCGGCGCTGTATGCGTCGGGCAAGAACGGGGCGGCGCTGGGCCAGATGGCCGACACCATGGACGAGGCGGCGATCACCGACTGGTCGTTCCCGGGGCGGGCATTGATCCGCGGTGACGCGCTGGCCCGCTACGTTCGGGACGCCACGGGCAACCGTCCGATCGAGAAACTGCCCTTGCCGCTGGGCATCGTGGCCACCGATCTCGACAGCGGGCAGCCGATCCTTTTCCAGGTCGGCGACACCGGGCTGGCGGTGCGGGCATCGAGCGCCGTTCCGGCGGTGTTCCAGCCGGTGCGCATCGGCACGCGGGAGTATGTGGACGGCGGCCTGGTGTCGCCGGTACCCGTGCGGTTCGCCCGGCAGATGGGTGCGGATCTGGTGATCGCCGTCGACATCTCCGCGGCGCCCGAGGGCAACCCGACAGGCGACCCGATGCGCATGTTGCTACAGACCTTTGCCATCATGGGTCGCAGCATCAACACCTTCGAGCTGAAGGAGGCGGACGTGGTGCTGAGGCCAAGGCTGCCAGGCGTGGGCGGGGCGGATTTCGCCGCTCGCAAGAAGTCCATCCAGGCCGGTCGCGAGGCGGCGCTAGGGGCGCTAGCTCAGCTACGGGCCAACATCGCTGCCAAGACCAAGTAGCCTGGACCCGACGCCGCTGGCCTTCGCCACGGCCGAGTGGGCACTCACAAAAAGTCGGTGCACAAATAAAGAGGCCCGGTCAGAGGACCGGGCCTGAAGGTACGTCGAATGGAGGGATTCGAGAGTACCGAGGAGACAACCTTTCAGGGACACCACAAGCATGCTTGCGGTAACGGTCAGATGAGACCCCTGTCGGTTAGTTCAACCCTCGTACAAAAATTTACCGAACCCCTTCGACGATTTTTCTGATCAGGCAGCGCGCTTGGCCTTGGAGGCCGAGCCTTGCGTGGCCTTCACTGCCGTGGAGGTCACGGCCTGGAAGTTGGCTTCGGCGACGTCAGCAGCTTGCTTGGCGGCCTTGTGGACGCTTTCGTAAGCATTGTTGGCGGCAGCGACGGCCGACTTGACGAGCGCGACAGCGTTCTCGGTACCGGCCGGGGCGTTCTTGACTGCGGTGTCGACCACGTTCATAAACTTGGCTTGCGCGTCGGCGGCGGTTTGCTCGGCAACACGGGCCACTTCGGCGTTGGTTGCGGCGGCGATGTCGTAAAGGTGACGGCTGTAGGCGGCGGCCTTCTCGGCGGTCGGCTGCAGCAGGCCGGCTTGCAGGGCCAGCAGTTCTTGCGCGTCCTTCACGGACAGGGCGGCGCGGGTGGTGTCGGCAGCTTCACCCAGGGCGGCCTTCGCCACTTGCAGGTTCAGCTCGACGAGCTTCTCGATGCCTTCGAAAGCCTTGTTGGTCAGGCCGAAGAGGGTTTCGACGTTGGCCTTTTGAGCGGCAGCGAATTGTTCAGCGGTCAGCATGTGTGGATCTCCAGTGCGGTGGGTTTGACGAGAGGTGCTCGTGTCAATTGCTGCACTGCACCATGAACCGAAGTATAGAGGCCGTTCATGACAAAGCAAGGTCTCAATGCTGCGGCGCAACAATTTAGTACGGTTCTCCTAAAAGGCCTTGCATGCCCCTTGTGAAGTCATGGATGACCACAATGGCCGCCGTGCTGGCCTACCACTCCGACCACTTCGTGCTGCCGCTGCCGCAGGGCCATCGCTTTCCGATGGGCAAGTACCGCTTGTTGCGTGAGGCCGTCGAGTCGCTGATGCCCGAGATCCGCTTGGTCGAGGCCCCTGCGGCATCAGATGGCGAACTGGCGCTGGTGCACACGCCGAACTACGTGACGTCCGTGGTCGAGGGCCTGCTGAGCCTGGCTCAACAGCGTGAGATCGGCTTTCCTTGGACGCCACGCATGGTCGAGCGCTCGCGCCGCTCGGTCGGCGCGACCATCGCGGCCGCACGAACGGCCTTGCGCGACGGCGTCAGCGCCAACCTTGCCGGCGGCACGCACCACGCCTATGCAGACAAGGGCGGCGGCTATTGCGTGTTCAACGACGTGGCCGTGGCTGCGCGGCTGATGCAGGCCGAATGGCATCGCGCGAAGCGCACGCTCCTGCGCGTGGCAGTGATCGACCTCGACGTGCACCAAGGCAACGGCACGGCTGCGATCTTTCGCGACGACCCGACGGTCTTCACGCTCTCCCTTCACGGCGCGAAGAATTTCCCGTTCCGCAAGGAGGCCAGCGACATCGACGTCGAACTGCCCGACGGCTGCGCCGATGACGCCTATTTCGTCGCGCTCGACCGTGCGCTGGCCGCACTGTGGGACCGTCACGGCGACCATCCGCCCGGCCTCGTCTTCTATCTCGCCGGTGCCGATCCGCATGAAGGCGATCGACTCGGCCGCCTCAAGCTCACGACTGCCGGACTTGCCGAGCGCGACCGTCGCGTGTTCGACGCGCTGCGCGAGCGCCGCATTCCGGTGGCGATCTCCATGGCCGGGGGCTATGGGCACCGGATCGAGGACACCGTCCATGTGCAGGCCAACACCCTGCGCGAGGCAGTGAGAAGCCATCGCCAATGGAACAATACGGCCACATGAGCGAACGCCCCCAAGCCGAAGGCCGTGAGGCCTACCGACACTTCACTGCGCTGAGCACGCGCTGGATGGACAACGACGTGTACGGCCACGTCAACAACGTCGTCTACTACAGCCTCTTCGACACCGCGGTGAACGGCTACCTCATCGGCGAAGGTGCCCTGGACATCCACCGCGGCGAAGTCATCGGCCTCGTGGTCGAGACGCACTGCAACTACTTCTCGCCGATCGAGTTTCCGAAGAAGATCGACGCCGGCATCCGCGTCGCGCGCATCGGCGGCTCGAGCGTGCGCTACGAGATCGGACTCTTCGCCGATGGCGAGCCGCTCACCGCGGCGCGCGGGCACTTCATTCATGTCTACGTCGACCGGCAGACGCGCCGGCCTACCGCCTTGCCGGCCGCGCTTGCGAAGGCGCTGCAGGCCATCCTCATCACGCCATGACCACCAACACTGCACAGCAAGCCGTCGACGCGGCGATCACGTCGCGCCAATCGATCCGCGCGTTCTTGCCCACGCCGGTGCCGCGGGAGACGATCGAGGAGATCCTGGCGGTCGCGTCGCGCGCGCCGTCGGGCACCAATACGCAACCCTGGAACGTCTACGTGCTGACGGGCGAATCCAAGTCAGAGTTGTCGCGCAAGATCCTCGCGGCCTACGACGACCCCGAGGAAGCCGCCACGCACAAGGAGGAGTACGCCTACTACCCGACCGAATGGCGATCGCCCTTCATCGACCGGCGGCGCAAGATCGGCTGGGACCTGTATGGCCTGCTCAAGATCGGCAAGGCCGACAAGGCGCGCATGCACGACCAGCACGGCCGCAACTACAGCTTCTTCGACGCGCCGGTGGGGCTCATGTTCACCATCGATCGCGTGATGCAGCAAGGCAGCTGGCTCGACTACGGCATGTTCCTGCAGAACATCATGGTCGCCGCGCGTGCGCGTGGCCTGGACACCTGCCCGCAGGCGGCGTTCACGCAGTTCCACCGCATCATCATGGAGCACATCGGCGCGCCGCCGAACGAGATGCTGGTGTGCGGCATGTCGCTTGGCCACGCCGACCGCGCGGCGGTGGAGAACCAGTTGCAGACCGAGCGCGCGACGGTGAATGAATTCGCGAGGTTCCTCGCATGAGCAAGCCCGCGGTGCTCGTGTGCCGGGCAGTCTTCCCCGAAGTGCTCGAGCGGCTCTCGCAGTGGTTCGAGGTCGAGTCCAACCCCGGCGACCTGGCGTTCACCAAAGCCGAGCTGATCGAGCGGCTGCATGGCAAGTCAGGCGCCTTTACCACGGGCAGCGTGACGATCGATGCGGAGGTTCTCGACGCGAACCCGCAGCTCAAGGTGGTGGCCAACATGGCGGTGGGCTACAACAACTTCGACGTGCCGGCCTGCACCGCGCGAGGCGTGCTGTGCACCAACACACCGGACGTGCTCACCGAGACGACGGCTGACTTCGGCTTCGCATTGATGATGGCCGCGGCGCGCCGCATGGCCGAATCCGAGCACTACCTGCGGCGTGGCGAATGGAGCAAGTGGGCCTACGACATGTTCGTCGGCAGCGACATCCACGGCGCGACGCTGGGCATTCTCGGCATGGGCCGCATCGGGCAGGGCATCGCGCGGCGAGGTGCGCTCGGCTTCGGCATGAAGGTGATCTATCACAACCGCTCGCGCCTGCCAGCCGAGACCGAGGCGCAGTTCAACGCACGCTACGTCGACAAGGCCACGCTGCTGCGCGAATCCGATCACCTCGTGCTCGTGGTGCCGTATTCCAAGGAGTCGCACCACGCCATCGGCGCGGCCGAGCTTGCGATGATGAAGCCCACCGCCACGCTCATCAACATCGCGCGCGGCGGCGTCGTCGACGATGCGGCCTTGGCCCAGGCGCTGGCCAGCCGCCAGATCGCCGCGGCCGGCCTCGACGTGTTCGAAGGCGAGCCCAAGGTCCATCCGCACTTGCTTGAAGTGCCCAACGTCGTGCTCACGCCGCACATCGCGAGCGCCACCGTCGCCACGCGCCGCGCAATGGCCGATCTCGCAGCCGACAACCTCATCGCGGCGCTCGGCTTCGGCCCGAACGCCGGCAAGCCGCCGTCGCCCATCAACCCGGAAGTGCTGCGCACATGACCGCGCGCTGGCGCTGGCTCGCGGTGCTGATCACGGCGGCCTGCGTCGCCTGCCCCGCGTGGAGCGCCGATCGCGTCGTCGTCGGCTCCAAACGTTTCACCGAGTCATACATCCTCGGCGAGATCGTCCGGCAGACGCTGCAGCAGGCCGGCGTGGAGGCCGAGCACAAGCAGGGGCTGGGCAACACCGGCATCCTCGAGCAGGCGCTTGCGACGGGCGCGGTCGACGTCTATCCCGAATACACCGGCACCATCGTCCGAGAGCTGCTGAAGAAGGAAGGCAACCCCTCGCTCGCCGAGCTCAACGAGTGGCTGGCGCCACGTGGCTTCAAGGCGGCAGTGCCGCTGGGCTTCAACGACACCTACGCGCTGGCGATGCGCGAGTCGCAGGCGGCCAGGCTGGGCATCACCAAGATCTCCGACTTGCTCAAGCCGGAGGCCGCATCGCTGCGCTTCGGCCTGTCCCACGAGTTTCTCGCGCGTGCCGACGGCTGGCCTGCGCTGAAGGCCGCCTACCAACTGCCGATGCAGCCGGGCGGCGGCATCGACCACGGCATCGCGTACGACGCCATCGGCGCCGAGCGGGTGGACGTGATCGACATCTATTCGACGGACGCGAAGGTCGGCCGCTACGCCTTGCGCGTGCTGCAGGACGACCGCGGCTTCTTCCCCAAGTACGACGCGGTGCTGCTCATGCGCAGCGGCGTGGACCTGGCGCCGCTGGCGAAGCTGCAAGGGCGCATCGACGCGAAGACCATGATCGCGATGAACGCCCAGGTGGAGCTCGACGGCATGAGCTTCGCCGACGTGGCGCAGCGCTTCGTGCAAGGCACGGCCAAGCCTGCCAGCAGGACGCCCGCGACCTTCTGGCAGCGCCTCTTCGCCGACGACTTCGCACGCCTGCTCGGCCAGCACCTCCTGCTCGTGTTCGGCTCGCTGGTGATCGCCGTGGCGGTGG